>SCPO01000145.1_pt1:0-125000 | contig 396031 bp, 407 predicted proteins | sample 6106821 | NCBI WGS metagenome assembly SCPO01 (sample SAMN10720448, study PRJNA508395) | human gut metagenome | isolation source: Participant 2 stool, 0 month | host: Homo sapiens | collected 2017
TTTTTTCAGATTGTGCTTTTGTAGAATGTGCTTTTCAGATACTGATTTTCTAGTAACTAATTTCTCCGATTGTAGGCTTGCAGTTTTACAGGTTCGTTGTACTAACGGTTCTTCGTTTGTGTATAACATAAATCCCTTTCCATGGCATAGCGCTTATCTACACAATAACGTGGATTGGAGATTTTGACAAATTGGCAATTCCTTTGAATTCCGTCATATTCTGTTATATCCTAACATTAATTTCTACCTAAAAGGTCATAACTATACATCTAGATATATAATTCCTGAAAATGAAATATAATCAAAAGAATATGACACGTAAATAGGATTCAAAGAATACTACGGCAAAATAAATAAACAACACAAAAAGACACCACAGAGGAAGTGTGGTGTCTGATTAAATTGTCTGATTAAATTGCAATACAGGAAGCTTCCACAAAGTCTTTCAGTTGTGGCTTTACGTAGGTTTGGTACACGTCTGCACCGTTGCCACGCACGATTTCACCCCAGTATTTATACACATAGCGGTACCAGAAATGGAACATGCTATTGGTAAAGTGGTAGTCTGCGTATTTCGCAGGTCCACGGCTATTCGCTTGGATACGACCTACGAGACCCATCGCCATGAGGTCATTTAAACGAGATGTAAAGGTGCCGCTTTTAATTTGACTAGCTTGTAAAAGCTCCACGTAGTATGGTCTTTCAAGGGTAGCAAGGCCAGACAGGATAGCGTTAGCACCTGTTATATTTTTCATATCTCGATGTAAGATATGTTGTGTTTCTTCAAATAGGGCACCCGATACAGAGAAGAACAAATTAATGATATTCGTATCGATGCTTTCACCATTATCAAAGTACTGCACATACGCAGGTAGACCGCCTGTTACGGCGAATACGGTACGCAAGTCATCCTTAGCATAGAAGGCCTAAGGTTTCATATCCACCAAGGAGAACGGTTTCACCTCAAAATATTCCGACACATAGGGACCGATTAGACTGCGATCGCCAATGATGCGACCATCGAGCTGTTCTAAACCATTGGCCATCAAAATGATGTTCAGCTGGCTCGTTTCTTTATAGGTATCTAACAAATCACGCAAGTGTATGGGGAACTGAGGTACAGCCTCCACCAAGGAAGGGTAATCATCAATCACCACAGTCTGAGGCGTTTTCACACTGCTTTCAAATAGACCCTCAAAAGCCTCTTGCAAGCTAGTGATCGGTTCAATTTGTCCTGCTCATCGGTAGGAACAAAACGTGCCTCAAGAGCTCGATTCATATCGGCTACATGGATTGCTTCATTAGCCATGCGACCTGCCAAGTATAACGCCTTATGACGTCGTACAAGCTGGAAGCCACATAGGATTTGCCAGCGATGCGATGTACACAACACACAAACTCATTTGATTCATCGCAATACGGGACTGGATACTCTCAATAATTTCAGCACGTCCCACAAAATTCATACTCACCTCCAACATTCTATGGAGATTATTATATCATAAATTTAAAACAAATATAAACTTATTTTCATAATATTAACATGACTTTTTATTATGTTATTTTTTTTTATAACATATACTTATTTAATGGTTTACTTTTACCCATTCGATTGTGGAATCCCTTTTATTTACTGCATTCTTATAGGTCTATCCTCATCACGTCAACATACAATATTCCGTATATAATCTTTTTTATACTCAACACATATAAAAAGACGTGCCTACCATAAGGTATAGCACGTCATATGACTCGTATGTAATAAGGATATTTATATAGTCGTTTCTTTATTGTTAGAGTTGTTTCTTTATTATTGTATTTGTTTCTTTATTGTTGTAGTTGAGTTTGCATCTTCATGAGCAAAATATGCTTAACCGCATCATTGAGTCGGTCATTTGAAATGGTTCCGTTCGCCACCGCTTGCGTAAGTGCGCGATGGACTTCATCGATGTGACCCGTATCCGCATCAAGGAGGACTAAATCACTGCCTGCCACGATAGATGATACCGCAAAGTCCCTATCTTTTGGTTTGCTTGCAAGGCCCCTACATCAACACGGGCTGTCATAACCACGCCGTTATAGCCTAGCTCACGTCGTAGCCAGTCCGTTATGATTGCTTTCTAGTTACTCGCTAGGTGTTCATTATCGATGGCAGGAATTTGCACATGGCTTATGACGAGCATGTACGTATTCGCTGTCGTCTGTGTAATGAGGCGTTTAAATACGGATCGTTGTTGTTCAAATAGGCCTTCGCATCGTTAGCGGTCTCAAAGGATGCATCACCAAGGCTCACTGCTGGGAAGTAGTTATAGCCAAACCACATGTGGTTGATTTGGTAACGCTCCGCCATGGCCAGATCCATATGCCCACGTAGGGTCAGCTGTATAGGACACATTCGGCACCCTAGGTTTGCATTCGGTCCCACAATGAGGTTAAAGCCCATATCCCGCATTTCGATGGCCGATCGAGTCACTAAATTAATAATCCGTTCCATCGGTAGTTGCCCCCAACGATTTGGCTCTGGCAAGCGCAAGAAACTTTCATTCGTACTCAACACCTTATCCCGATTGATGCCGATGTATGGCGTCCCTACTCGGTGTGGCGTTTGCATGATATCGCTGGTGAAAGCTTTCACTTGGTTTTATTATTTAGATTTTCATTGGTTAGCATAACGCCGCTCACACGATACTTCCTGATGACATCCTTTGGGACTGTCCTACCGTGCTGCCGTGAAGGCTAATCATCATCAGTTGACCTATCTTGTCCTCTTGAGACGCCCCAAGCCAGGTATTCACCTTCTCAGGGACAGGTTTGTCTGATTGCATGACGGCCCGATACGATACAGTTCGTACCTCTTCCTGCTCTGCCTGACTCTCATGTTGGCATCCCGCAATACCGATGGCGGCGACTATCAAGGCCATGCCACATAAGGCACGCCGTAAAACAAGTTCATCTCTCCACAAAACTCCTTGCTGAACTCTCTTACACATTACTTCTCTATATATTATACACTATATAAAAGCATCTTTTCCTCATGTGAAAGCTAATTTTCTATACTAATTTATCATAATAATGTTATAGAAATTGTTAGCATTGATACAGAGTTGATATAAGGTTATACATAACGTTATACAAAACATAATAAGGATAAACATAAAAATCCTACGAATCGCATGTAAGCTGACACTCAGTAGTCAATATCTACACAACCGTAATTTATGTATGTCAAGTCCCATCGTCTACACCGTAGGATTTATTTTTATTTAGCTAATTTGGTAATACGATTAGCCCCTTATATTTAGGGGATGTTGGGCATGTTTCAGGTGTTACGTCTTTGCGATCACAAGAACTGCGCTGCGGTCTGTGTAATGTGTATGCAAGAGTTCATGTGCCTTATGGCCCAATGGTTCACCAAGAAGTCTTTGTATAAGGCTTGGATTTCTGGGTTTTCATAGGAAGCGACCCATTTATAGTTCGCATCAGCTTCGTAAAGACCGCCAATACGAGCTTCCTTAGTTTTTGGGCAATTTAGTGCGCGGTTGGCCACCGCCACCAATACAGCCACCTGGGCACGCCATAACTTCGATGAAGTCGTAGTGTTTATCGCTGTCAAGGCATTATTAAGGAAGTCACGTGTGTTTTACCGCCATGCACTACAGCAACAGACAAGGTTACATCATCACCTAATTGAACAGTGGCCTCTTTAACGCCTTCCATACCACGAACGTCTTCGAGGTGTGTCAATGCATATGGAGGTGGCTCTTTATCAGTGATGACTTGCTGTACGCATAGCTGCTTCCATAACACCACCAGTGTTACCAAAGATGATGGAGGCCCGTTTCCATACCGATTAAGTCATCAATTGAGATTCTTCAATAGCATTGAAGTCGAGGTTTTCCTCTTGAATCCAACGAATAAACTCACGTTGTGATGGAAATATCTGTGTCCATGCCAAGGGATTCGTCATTGTGGTAACGAGCCGCCGCTGCTTCTTCCCGTTTTGTTTCTGCTTTTTAGCCGTACAAGGGTTTACAGATACGGATACGATATTGCTAGGATTAATGCCTTTTTTCTCAGCAAAATAAGTCTTAATCATAGCTGCTTCCTAGCGATACAAGAACGTGTGGAAGACAAGTTAGGAATCAATTCAGGAAGTAGATTTCCGCAAAGCGCACCCACGCTGGGCAGCAGCTTGTGAACTGAGGAATTTGGCCGCCTTTTTAAGGCGTTCTACAAGCTCAGAGGCTTCTTCCATGATAGTTAAATCCGCACCAAAGTTAGTATCTACTACATAGTCCGCACCTAATGCACGTAATGCACCAACCATTTTACCTTCAAGGAATGTACCTGGTTCGTAGCCGAAGCCTTCGCCGATAGCTACACGAACAGCTGGAGCTGTTTGAATAACAACGATTTTTTCAGGATCTGCAAGAGCGGCTTTCACCTTTTCAAGCTCGGATTTAGCATGCATGGAGTCGAATGGACATGCAGCCGCACATTGACCACAATGGATACATGGCACGTCGCCGTTTGCATCGAGATCGTAGTAGTCGAGTACGCTCATTACGTCCGCACAAGCGCGACGGCATAACGTACAGTTTTACACTTAGAAATGTCGTGATAAATGGATGGATTGTCGAGCGCAATCGGCGCGTTTATCGATAAATTCGTATTGAGACATGAGGACCTCCTCTAACAAACTAAAACTAGCAAACCTTTAAAAGAAATAGGCCAAACTACAGAGCACTGTGCTCAAGGCGTACTTCCACATCTTACCTTTAGTATACGCTATAGTGAAAGTTTATACTATGTAGAATTGTTACACTTTTGTGCAAAATGCGTAATAATATTCCCATTGTACCACGAATGAATAAATAATTCACCTATTTTAGGGAATTAAAGGTAATAAACGCACGCCCTCAAATGAGAACGTGCGTATGTAGGCTTTCACCAAAATCATAAGCTCGGAGGATCAGATTATTTGTCACCCCAGATAAGTGTGTATACAGCATATGCAGGAGTACCTTGTTCAACCTTACGGTAGATTTGTTAGGTTGTTCTTCTCACACTTCGCCTTTTGGAGTGTAAAGAGTTACCTTAACGTCTTTTACTTCCCGTTTTTTGTGGTTGAACTCTTCAGTTACGATGTAGTGGTAACCTTCGTAGTCCATAGCTTTGATGTCCAAAACAGCTTTTTGTCATCTTTTTAACAGAATCGTTATCGATAGACCAAGTGATACCATTGCTATCAGTACCAACAGTATACCAATTTGCTGCATCAACACTACCGATGCCACCAATCAATAAAGCGCCTGCTGCCAAAACAGCTGCCAATGTTTTTTTCATATGTTTACCTCTCGAATTAAATACAAGAATATAAAATCTAGTATATTCGATAAAAATAAATATTTTATGAAAGACAAACGTGTTCAATTATTAAAGCTTCACATAATAGGTAGAACGACCTCCGCCTTTACGTTGAATACGACCATCCTTCACAAGAGCACGTACAGACCCTTCAATAGCACTATCGCTGAGATTAGGACACCAGTCTCTAATATCTTGCTTTGAAAGCCCTAAGTGATTATCGATGGCAGCTTGCACCTGCTCCATGGCAGAACCACGATTTGCCAATATAGAACTGCGGTCCTCAAAGTCATGATACGCGGCCAATAACATTTGTAACCAATACCGAATGAAAGTCGTAGGACAAGAGCTTTCACTATACCAATCATCACTAGACTCGCGCAAAGCAGCATAATACATATCCTTGTTTGCGGCGATTTTAGCCTCTAAGGACACATATTTACCAACCATAAAGCCGCTACGATACAGCAATAATGTCGTAAGTAAACGACTCATGCGACCATTTCCATCATTGAATGGGTGAATACATAAAAAATCATGTATAAAAATAGGAATAGCTAGGAGTGGTTCTACCTCTCCATTGCCTACAACACGATTATATTCAGCACAAATCTGGTCAAGGGCCTCTGCTGTCTCATAGGGCGCTAGAGGAGTAAATAACACCTCTGTCCGTCCATCGGGATAGGTAGCACTAATATAGTTCTGTACACTCTTTAACTGTCCACCACGGGCATTGAACTGGTAATTATACAAAATCTTATGCAACTGCAAAATATGATTGCGACACAAGGATATGGAATCATAACTTTCATGGATAACATTTAAAGCATCACGATACCCCATGATCTCCTGCTCATCCCGATTTCGAGGCGTAGTCTTGTCAGCCACCAACTGCCGAAGCCGTGTACTCGTCGTCACAATCCCTTCAATCGCATTCGAAGCCTCTGTACTCTGTACCTTTGCCAACTCTACAAGAGAATCTAATATAGCATGACTCTGTGAAAGCAAAACCTCCTCCTTGCCATTCGCTCGATAAATCCCTGCGATAAGACTTAACATATCCATATCCCACGACAAAGACTGAATCCAACCATACTCAAAACGACGCATACACACACCTCCATTCGGTTCTAATCCCTTATATATAAAACTATTCCCTTAAATTATACCATAATTTAAGGGAATAAATAATTTAGATACATTTAATCATACGTGCAGAAAGAGTTCTATCTCTTTGAGACCGACTTAGGTCACTACTCCCAAACGCAGTTTTGGAAAGATTTCCTCATTAGAAATGAGAAAACGGGTGGATATATCTCTAAGGACGACTTAGGTCACTATGGAGGACATAGAAATATCCTTTGAGACCGACTTCATAATGAGAGAGAAATTTACCAAATCAAGTGATACACGTGATCTAGATTACTTCCTTCTTGTATTTGTATGTCTGTATTGTCGTATGTTTGGCCACCGATCACATAGCCTGCTGGATTGTATGCTTTCATCTCGAGCAGTTTCGCAGTCTTTGCAGCACGATTAAATTGCAAAGTATAGATAGAGTGATCACCACTAGGGTCAACAATCTTTAAATTCAACTTAGCCTGCGCATCGTCTTTCTCTACCGTATCGTTATCGATATAACCAGTACGACCATCCGCATCAGTATTAAGAGGATACCAACTTTCAGCATGAGACACGCCCACACCAGCGCTAAATAACAACCCTGCTACTGCTAAACATGCAAACCATTTTTTCATAACCGTTCTCTCCTGATTAGAAAATCTAAACAACTATGCATTTCGCATAATACAATTCACTATGACTTCATTATAACACCATAATTGCATATTACTAATAAAAACTCTATTAAATGCATAAATTATATAGAACTCCTAAGGAACGTCTAGCGAGGCCCCTATGGGCTTTAATAATCCCATGTATTTGATGACTGATATTCGCCCTGTAAGATTGGCAAGAAAACAGAAAGCCCCGAACTGTTCTGAAAACGACTTAGGTCACTATGGAGGCTTTCAGGATAGTTCGGGGCTTTACGTTCTGAATATCTAAATAGACAGAGCGAATATCAGCTTCTATTAAATTGTTGGATTATTTACCCCATAGGGCCTTCATAACTTCCGCGCCCATGGTATCATCTTCAATTTTTGTAGGTTTTTGTGCGTCTTTGCTAGACAATAACGCTACACCTGCAGCACTGTATACTGTTGTATCAAGTTCTGTCCATGTTTTTTCTTTGCGATCGATGCGTACTGTGTAGATGTATGTAAAGCCTTCTACATTGTTAATTTTAACAAGTACTGTTGCCTCATCATCTGTTTTATATACAGAAGAGTTGTCAATAAACCATGCTGCATCGTCAGCATCAGCATCGATATAGTACCAATCAGCGGCACTCGCTTGGCCAAAGCCACCTACAAAGAAAACCCCTGCTGCAAACATAGCAGCTAACCATTTTTTCATTTCTAACTCCTAGAGACGACCATCTAAGATGGCCGCCCATCTAAGATTTGTATCCCCAATTATATGACTTATAGTATGCTTTACTTATTAGCTTATGCTCATCTTATATTGTTTAGCTCGTTAGCTTATGAACTTATATTATTTCTTCAGTTACTTCAATTACTCTTCTTCGATTTCAGAACCTGGAATAACAGCAATGCTAGCTACCTTATCACCTTCGTCGAGGTTTTGTGTTTTCACACCAGAAATAGCTTTGCCCTTTCTTCACAGCGATGTCATTCATATTGAAGCGGATGATTTTGCCTTGTTCAGAGATAAGCATTACTTCATCATCGTTATGAACAACTTCAACGGCAACTACGTCACCTGTTTTGTTCGTAATCTTGAAGTTCTTAGAGCCTTTACCACCGCGTTTTTGCAATGTGTAAGCTTCCGCATCATTGCGTTTACCGAATTCTTCGGAGATAGTAAACACTTGTGCTTCGCTTTCATCAGCATTAATAACACCAGCGCCTACAACCACGTCGCCTATATTGAGTTTAATGCCGCGCACGCCGTGAGCCGCACGTTTCATGAGACGAACATCGTTTTCGCTGAAGCGAATAGCGATACCCAATTTAGTACCTAGCAAGATATCTTGATCACCAGTCGTTACGTTGACGGAAATCAAGTGATCCCCTTCGTCGAGGTTGATAGCGTTGAGACCAGAACGACGGATGTTGCGATATTCTTCGATAGCTGTACGTTTTACAACGCCGAACTCAGTAACCATGAATAAGTTTACATCTTCTTGAACGCGTTCAAGGTCGATCATAGTCGTAACGGATTCGCCTACAGCTAGTGGCAATACGTTAACCATGGAGTACCGCGAGTTACGGGAACCTGCTTCTGGCACTTCATATGCTTTGAGGCGATATGTACGGCCTGTGGACGTGAAGAATAGCAATGTATTATGCGTGCGAACATGCATAATTTGTGTTACATAATCGTCTTCCTTCGTCTTCATGCCGATAACGCCAGCGCCACCTTTATGTTGGTTGCGATATACGTTCGCGTTCATCCGTTTGATATAACCTTGTTTAGTCAAGGTAATAACCATCTCTTCGTCAGCGATGAGGTCCTCTACATCAAGGTCAGACGTATCGATTGTGATTTCAGAACGACGAGGGTCGCCGTATTTCTTCTTCATATCTTCAAGTCCGTCCTCGATGACTTGACGCCGACGCTCCGCTAGCCAAGATAGCTTTCAAATCTTCGATCAATGCCAACAATTCCTTGTATTCGTCTTCGATTTTCTCGCGTTCCAAGCCTGTTAAACGGCGTAAACGCATGTCGAGGATGGCTACTGCTTGTTTTTCTGAAAGCCCGAATTTTTGCATCAATGCGTTACGTGCGATTTCGTCAGTTTGAGAACTGCGGATTGTAGCGATAACTTCATCGATGTGGTCGAGGGCAATCAACAAGCCTTCAAGATGTGAGCACGCGCTTCAGCTTTGTTAAGCTCGAATTGAGTACGACGTACGATTACATTGAGACGGTGATCTAAGTAGTAACCCAATACTTCTTTCAAATTCAATACGCGAGGATGACCATCTACGAGGGCCAACATAATCACGCCGAAAGATTCTTGAAGTTGAGTGTGTTTATATAATTTGTTAAGAACGATATCTGGTTGCACGTCAGCGCGCAATTCGATAACGATACGCATACCTTGACGGTCAGATTCGTCGCGAAGTGCTGTGATGCCATCGATTACCTTGTCGCGGCTCAAATTTGCAATCGTTTCGATAACACGAGCCTTGTTAACTTGGTATGGGATCTCAGTCACTACGATTTTATGCTTGCCCTTCGCCATTTCTTCAATGGTTGCACGAGCGCGCATTTTTACGCTGCCACGACCTGTGGAGTACGCTTTTCTTAATGCCTTCCCGGCCCAAAATGAGCGCCCCAGTCGGGAAGTCTGGACCTTTGATTTGCGTCATCAATTCGTCCACAGTTACATCTGGATTATCGATGAGCATGGTAAGGCCATTACATACCTCGTTAAGGTTGTGCGGCGGAATATTTGTCGCCATCCCTACGGCGATACCGCTGGAACCATTGATGAGAAGATTTGGAATCTTCGCTGGCAATACGGTAGGTTCTTGCAAGCTTTCATCATAGTTCGGCATGAAATCAACAGTTTCCTTGTCGATATCAGCGAGCATTTCTTGCGTAATTTTCGCCATACGTACTTCGGTATAACGCATCGCAGCGGCACTATCGCCGTCGATGGAACCAAAGTTACCGTGGCCGTCTACCAAGAGGTAGCGCGTATTGAAATCTTGCGCTAAACGAACCGTTGCGTCGTAAACGGAGCTATCACCATGTGGATGATATTTACCGAGTACGTCACCGACGATACGAGCGGATTTCTTGTACGGTTTATTTGGCGTCATGCCTGTTTCGTGCATCGCGTACAAAATACGACGATGTACTGGTTTCAAGCCATCGCGCACATCTGGAAGAGCACGCATTACGATTACGGACATCGCATAATCGATATAGGCGTTCTTCATTTCTTTATCAATCTGAACGGGATGAATATTCCCGTGGGACCATTGTTGGTCTGCCACAATCTCACCTCATTTTACTAACACTGATTATAATTCATCATAATATTATAGCATTTTTAAGGGCTAAAGGCTAATTTTATCGGTATTTTTCTGCATTTTTGTGAAAGCTACTTCACCTATTCTAGTAGCCAATCTAAAACATTCTTTTGCTCTATACCATTATGATTATCTGTTTTATGTAACACATCCATTGTAAGTAAATATTTAGGATAGTTATCATCAAGTTTCTCTAACGGTGATAATTCACGTCGTAACGTAGTATCATCCATAACGCTATAGCTTACTTGATAATATTCTAAACGATGTGGCATTTTAGCTACAAAATCTATTTCACCATTTTGTAGATGCCCTACATAAACACGGTAACCACGTCTAATTAATTCCAAATATACAATATTCTCGAGTATATGACCGCGATCCGAATCTGTACGACTTAATAAAAACTTACGGAATGCACTATCTACAACATAATATTTAGCATTTCGCTGCAATAACGCTTTTCCTTTTACATCAAATCGGTCAACTTCATAGATTAAAAGACCATCTTTGAGACCTTGTAAATATTTCTCAACCGTCTTATTATCCGTTTTGCGACCATAACTAGTGAGCGTATTCGCAATTTTCGTTGGATTAATCAAACTCCCTATATTAGCTAATAAATATTTAATAATATCCAATAATAATGGTACATCTGTAATTTTTAATCTCGTTACAATATCTTTCAGAATAACGGTGTTTAGAATACTTTCTAAATATTCATCAATACTTTCATCATCTTCAACATGTACAAGCCTAGGGAAAGAACTATGCTCGATATACAAATTGTATATATCCATATCTGACAAGTTTTGCTGACTATATGCACTATGAAATTCTTTAAATGAAAGCGGTAGCATCTCAACTTGCACATATCTACCGGTTAATAATGTGGCAATATCAGAGGACATAAAATATGCGTTTGAACCTGTAATATAAATATCCACATTAGGTTTGATAAATAAACTTCCTACGACCTTCTCAAATTGTGGTACATGCTGCACTTCATCTAAAAATACATACATGGGAGTCTCTGGAATCAATCGTTCTACTATATACTCATGGAGGGCATGATACTCCTGTAGCGGTTCATACTCTAAATCTTCAAAATTAATAGAAATGATTTGATTGGCTTTTATACCACTAGCTAATAATTCTTGTTTAAACAATTCAAATAATGTAGATTTGCCGCACCGACGCACACCAGAAACGACTTTAATCACATCTTGATCTTTATGACGCCTTAAAAATTCTAAGTATTGCTCGCGTTGAATCAAAGGCATTATAACCTCCTTAGCTCAACAATATTCACTATTATTGCACAACTAGAAACATATTTTAGGATAGTAATCCTAATTCAGTACATTTAGAATTTAAACAGGGACTATAATCCTTATTTATTATAATTATATCATATTTTAGGATTATAATCCCTATTTTTATTAAATACAATATATTTCGGGATTACAATCCTAAAACAACTGTTTTATCATCGTATTGAACACTTATAACTATCTCTATCCCTTATTTAGTGACCCGCATGCTTTATCATATGATCTAAAATGCTAACAAAATCTCGTTCCACACCTGAAGTATCATTACCAGTACTGCCAATGCCTGTTAGCATAGTTTCTTTCCAGTCATTTCTTGCCATATACCTAAAACCTATCAAATACTGGGCTTTCGTTTTGTCCTCTTCTCCGTTTGGCAAATAGTAAATGCCAACGTGTCTATCAGCGCGAGGATGCAATAGAGCTGGGTTATCTTGCGGTTTATATTCGCTATATATGGATTTCATAAAAGTTAAAATATCTTCACCCTTTACAGACTTATCTACAAAGATAATCTCATTGGATCTGAATAGGGTATCTTATTAGTACCTGCTACACGTGTGGCGCTAAGTTTAGATAGTTCTAAGACTTCCTCATAGGGAGCCATCCGCAATCCATACGGCTTGGCCTCCTCCACAAGTTTCCCGTTTAAATGAATTAAATATTCTTCGGAATAAACAAAATTTGCATTTGTATCCCGCTCTCCACCAGGCACTGGCAAGGTTGGACTATGCACCACAGAATTGGTGGTAAAAGAAAAACCGTTGCTTTCATCATAAAAAGACATATACATTGCGCTGGAAAGGTTTCTCCTTCTCCACCACAGCAGATTGAAGAACTAGACGCGGATGAACAACGCTGAACTCCTTTTCCACACTAGCCTTGATATCCTCTGGCGTGGCAGGATCACCATTCTCCGTCGTCCACACAAAAGAACAACCGCTCAATAAAAATGTACAAATACACACAACAACTAATGATATATACCTAATCAACTGCTTCATAGATACACCTCTCCTGACCTATTTTCCTCGCACAGCCTGTTGTATTTCCCGATCAACAACGGTAATTATGTCTCGTTCAATCTGCTCAGAACTCTTATCTTGATAACCAACACCACTCATTAAGGTATCTCGCCAATCTTCCCGCCCTCTAATTTTAAAACTTATTAGGTACAGAGCCTTGCTCTTGTCTGTTTCACCATTTGGTAAATAGTAAAAGCTAACCTTACGGCCATACACGCTACTTACTAAGGTCTCATCACCATTAGGTTTATATAGAGAATATATGTCTCTTAACATGCCCACTACACCAGCACCATTAGATGTTTGATTAAGAAAAACAAAATCCCCTTCATCAAACAAAGGCGCTGTACTATTACCATCTGGACGCATGAGTTTAGCACTGATGAGCCCTTACGCTCCTCATCATTAGCTATGTGAAAGCGATATTTTGTAGCAAGAAGAGCTACCTCACTATTTAGATGATTTAAATATGTATCTGCATACCAAAACTCAGCCTTCGTTTCTCGCTGACCAACTGGAATCGGTAGCTCAGGAGTCTTCACATACACACTGGTAGTAAAGACAAAACCATTATTCTCATCTAAAAAAGTATACTCATTATGTTTATTGGGCTTTGTAGAAACAACCCTAGAAGACTGCAACACAAGACGGGGATTATAAGCCGAAAAACGCTCCTCAACCATCTCCTTCACATCATTTGGCGTGTATGGATCCCCATCAAACAGCGTTAACCGAGAAGAAGTACAACCACTCAATACAACACTACAAACACACAGCAAAACCAACAACACAAACCTAACAAACAAAGGCATACACAACCACCCCTCTCTCCCTCCACCAACTTTAGAATCAATATGCAGACACAATCATTGATAACATAGCTGATTAGATTATTGATGGGACATCTTTATAGCTAGTGTTTTAAAAGTGCTATTACCTTATGAATGAGCGACTTAGGTCACTATGGAGCGAAGGAATAAGTGCTAACTTTAACTAGCATATAGTTCTTGGGCCCCATCAATAATCACTTAACTAGCGCATCCAATATTCATTCGGAAGTCTTCTATTACATTCATAAAGGATTGATTATGTATGGGATTGTCCGTCATCCCAAATAGGTGGCTTTTACAGTCGCAGTCAGAGGATCCGAATTTAGGCACGTCCCATTCGGCAACCCCACGGACCGCATCAGCGAGAGCACATTCCGCATCAGCCCAGCTAGTTCGAATCGGCAGACCTGCTATCATTTCGCAGTGACCGCGGAAGTAATCTAGATGCCAGTGCATTTTCTTCCGTTTTCGCTTATGGCGCTCAATGCGCTTTGTTAAATTCGCCTTCGCAGAGCCTACGTACATATAGTAACCCGCCTTGAAATGCATCATTCCTTTAGAGCCGATCTCAAGGTCTAAATCATGGTCGAGATGCATGACCATTACGTACACGCCACTATCGTGAGCCTCTGTGTCGAGAATGCTACTCGGATAGGAACATTCATGGGTTGCAGTAGGCATGGTAAAAGTCTCATCCCACGCTACAGCAACGGCTTTCCAGTCTAAAGAAGGGGCTACCTCTTTAAAGGTTTTAGCAAACTCCAAATCCGTATGGTAGTCCGGTAAGAACCACTGCGCTCTATCCCATTGTACGAGGAATAGAACCCCTGTGTGGTAACCTTCGTTTTGTAATTCTTTCAAATGTAGTAAATGCTTGCGACCTCGCTCTGTAATAGCATCAGGGAACATGGCTCCCGTTTTGGAGAATAGCGTACAAGACTTAACCTCTAACAGAAACTCATCACCTTTATCATTGGTGAGGAGCAAGTCAAAACGTGATGATATGCCATGTAGTTTAACCGTATACTCCCGCCGTACAACGCGCCACTCCTCCCAACCAGGGATGAGTTTATCTTCAATCAAATGCTGCGCTACATCATTGCTGTAGTTAGTGTCAAGCATAATCACTACGCCATCGCGCTCGATGCCGACCACGCGGTATTTCGTTCTTTCGCATCCGGCTTATCGTGAGGTACGATGTACATCGTTACACCCGTAAACAAGAGCTCCCACATGCGACCAGGATTTGGCAAATGAGCGAGCACACTTTCACCATTTAAATCTAAGGTCACCACAAAACGATTTGGGCGACCTGTATATTTCGCTTTTAAAATTGTATCGTAAAGGACCTTCATTGTATCTCCTACATCAATAATATTCTATGTGTCTATTATACGCTATTTTGTTACAGGATGAGAGTCCTACGGATTGTACTTTGAAAGTCCTCACAAATTGCATAATGAAAGACCTAAGAAAAGCCTAAAAAGTAACAACTTACCTATTTACAAAATCTGAATTAATAATTCACCACAGTTACAGGATCATTGTTACGATATTTCCGATTACTGTGTGGAAAGTCTCGTTCTACCAAATTATGTAAAGCCTGGTCTAATAAATTCCAAAAATCATCAGAATCTTCCGTTGGTATGCCTAGAACAATGGAGTTTCCTTTGGAATAGGTAATACATGTAGAGGTTATGTTATCAATAATTGGCAAATATACAATAATTACGCCACATGCTGCTAGCATATCCTTAAGAGGCTCTTTCACACCGATTAAAGGTTCACTAGAAAAGTCCTTAATTTTTGGTATAAATTTTCTTAGTAACTCCGCATCGTAAGGATTGACCTCTACAAAACGAGACTGCCCTTTCGTGATTTGTACTAATGTATAAATCGCACTCTTTTTAGCGGGCTCCATATCCTTAATATTTTCATATATTAAGGGCATAACCATGTCATTAGCTACATTTTTTAAAGAAGCTACCTCAAAAAACTTTTGTAAATTATTAACCTGCTCAGCTGCCTTTTTTGTTTCTGGCACGATGCCTAAACGTGCGAGTTTGGCATAACCAAAAGGTTTAGCAAAGTTGATTTCTTCATCAATGGAATTCTCATACTCTACTTTTAATATCTGCTCCCTATAACTAGCTTCTAAACCATTCCAAAAACTAGCCTCTACACCAAACACCCGCTCAAGACGCATTGCCACATCTTGAGTTAGTGGCACCTCTCCATTAATGAGCTTACTAATGTGTTTTTCACTCATATCCATTCGTGTAGCTAATTCTTTTTGTGTCATATGCCTATCTTCTAAAACCTCTTTTATAGTCATACCTGGTGGTATCGCTATAAAGGTATTACTTCTATAAATTTTCATACTTTTTACACTCCTTATCAATGATAATCCACAATTTCTTGGATCTCTACAATATCTACAGTATTACCATATTGAGTAAAAATAAGCGATATGGATGGATTAAATCCATAGCATATTGTCCTAATCGATCTCCAATAAAGGATGGCATCTTCCTAATCGAAAAAAAATTAATGTTTCAATAGATGTAGCTCGACTAATTTGTTGTAACCGTTCATATAGTTTTACTGTCATTTTAAGATTATATTTTTTCTGTGCTACATTAATATCTGTACATACCTTACGTATCTTATTATTCTTATATCGTATATCCAATATGTCACCGACTCTCTCAAATCATAGTGAATGGTTGATACAATATAAATGGCCATTTATAATAATTTACCTAGTAGGTTAATTCTATTATACCTCTTCAACTATAAATGTAAACATATAATTTACCAATTAGGTAAATTTAATAATATCTAGTATTATAAATCATATATACTATTAATAATTAATATTAAAAACTTTCAATTTTTGTAGCCTAGGTTACATTATTACGTGTTAAAATAGTTTATACTAGAAACATCAGGTCAGTATTTAATACCCATACTGATCGTTACGCCGGGTTTTGATGAGGCATCGCCTAGTTGATCTCATCACGCTGTTCGTATATGTGCGAAGCTTTCACAAAACCCAATGGCGTATATATTTTACAAACAAAGAATCACATAGATTAACTAAGTAGTTTTAGCCACAATTCTCTGCAGAGAGGGCTCGAGAAAGGATTTAATATGGCACAAATTGCAGCAAATTTACAACGCATTAAAAACGGCCAACGCCGTTATGCAATTACACCTCGCATTCCTGGAGGTTTCATTCAACCAGAACAATTACAAAAATATATCGACGTAGCTAATGAGTTCGGCGCCGTTCTTAAATTGACTGGCAGTCAACGCATTATGATTACGAATTTGAAAGCAGAAGACGTAGATAAAGCTTGGGAGATGCTCGGCATGGAGCCAGCGTACACTGTATCTAATCGCGTGCGCAGCGTAAAAATCTGCCCAGGTACTACATTCTGTAAACGTGCTAAACAAGATAGCGTACATCTTGGCATGCAAATTGAGCGCAAATATTTGTCTCAAGAAATGCCAAGCAAAATGAAAATCGGCGTGTCCGGTTGTCTTAACTCTTGTACTGAAAGCCGCATGAAAGATGTTGGTATTATCGGTACTGTAGAGGGCTGGAATGTATACGCTGGCGGTAGCGGCGGTGCTCATCCACGCATCGGCGACCTCATCGCTGAAGTAACAACTGAAAAAGAAGCTCTTGCATTAGTAGATCGTATCATTGCATACTATAAAGAAAATGCACAAATCGAGCGCATGGGCGAATTCATTGACCGCATTGGTTTAGAGGCTTTCAAAGCAGCTGTATTAGGCGACCTTGAAGGTGCTCCAGCTGAAAGCAAATCTGAAGAACCAGCTGTGTTCTTGCCTGGTCATGGTAACGATCCTGAACTAGAAGCACTACGCCTCGAAGAAGGTGCCCCTATTACACCAGATACAATCATTCGCGATATCGTAGATACATATCCAAATGTTGTACCTGTGTTACAAAGCATCGGCATGGGTTGCCTTGGTTGCCCATCTTCTACGGCTGAACCATTATGGCAAGCTGCAGAAATTCACGGTGTTAATGTATACGATTTAGTTCAAAAATTAGAAACAGCACGAAAAGGAGCTTAATATGTCCGCATTCTTAGGTCACATCCATTACTGGTTATATCGTAAAATTCAATTGCTCGTTGAGCGTGAAAACTTGATTTTAGAGAAAACAACTAAGGTTGTTGATGATTTGGCAGAGGAATTGCACTCCATCTCCGTAGATACTTACGGCGAGCCAATCAATCCAAGTATTCCACTTGAAAACATCATCGATCATGGCAATATCCATGGCTGGTTGTCCAACCAAATTAACATCGCATCTGTTCGCGAAGCAGCTTTCATCAAAGATTTGCTTGACACTAACTCTGGCGACGAAGCGGTAAACGTTGTAACAGCTATTCTTGATGCGTTTGCTGTACAAGGCCAAGCATGTGGCGTTGTGGCGCAAGACAATCTTGAGGAACACACTGCTCCAGCGATTTACAATGCGTTACAAAACTTCTACGTAAATGGCATGCCTTGCGATGGTGGTGACCAAGTGGTTTCTGAAAGCCCTGACGAATTCACATGGGTTGGCGATCACAGATTACAAGCAGGCTACTGGCGTACAGCAGGCGTTGATCCTAAGTTCATGGCACTAGCATACCAAACATGGTTCGAAGCCTTTGTAAAAGCGGTAGATCCTAACTTTGAACTTGTAACGACTGAAGAAAACGGCACGTTTATATACGTTTAATAAATACATAACATTCCGTTTGTTTAACTATAAACGAAAAATAAAATTTTAATATATTCGGTATATGTAGTACCACGTATAAAAACCTGATTTCACTAATTTATTAACAATATGTAATACCTTCGAAACCCTGGAAGGCAAAGCCTTAAAAGAATATCATATATTTTCTTTTCATCAGCTGTTAATTTATCTAAATTTTGTTCAATGACAGGTAAAATGATTCTTATCGAGTTTTCCGAAATATACTATATCATTAAATACTTTAAAATCTATATTTAATATATATATTTTTCAAAACTGTAGCTATAGGCACAGCATTGATAAGCAATATCATTTATAATGTAAGCATAAGGTAATTACATAAGTTCATTTAATTAAGTGATAGCGTCAGCTTTCAAAATAAAAAGCTAGAATTAGGAGATCTATTATGGCAGGCACAGTTAATCAAGAATTAGGTTTATTATTCCAAGGTCCTAACTATGTAATCGTTAAAAAAGGCGGCAAAGCTGGTGAACAAGTTGAAAAACACAACCACCCAGAAGCAAATGTAATTTTTACAGTAGTTAAAGGTAAAGTACAAGTATTCCTTAACGAAACTGAAGAACACGTACTCGTACCAGGCCAAGTATTAGAATTCAACGGCGACAACTACATCCAAGCAACGCTTGTTGAAGATAGCGAATTCATCGTAAACCTCGTTCATAAACCAGAATAAATACTAACAGAACCTACAAACACTATTAGAAAAGGCGGTTAATCGTAATTGATTAACCGCCTTTTTATGGTAGTGCTTACATTTTGTAAAGCTTAAAAGGAATTATATATTGTTAGATCACTTACATCAGACCGTTTTGTATGGCCTGGGGCCGGTACGCAATCTGGATGAGGATAACCGATTGGGAATATCGCTACAGGTATGATATTATCAGGCAAGTTATATGCTCTCGTACTTTAGCTGGATCAAAATGAGCAATCCACGTTGTTCCTAAGCCTATATCTGCCACGGTAAACATGAGGTGAGAACCTACAATACTGGCGTCTACAACACCCATATCCGCATCATCGTATTCCCGTTTCCAACTCACTGCATTATCATAACAAACAATAATCGCCAACGGCGCATTGAAGTGACCATTAGTGCAGTCTTTTAGTTTACTAAGACTATCTGCCGTATTCAGCACAAGTAAGCGTTGCGGCTGATAATTATGAGCTGTAGGTGCTAATCTCGCTGCCTCTAACAAGATATCTAATTTCTCTTGCTCAACGGGCTTCGTATCAAATTTTCGAACTGAATACCGCTCTGTGGCTAATGCTTTAAAATCTTTCATTAGATCTCACTCCTTATTTGAAATAAGCTAATCTATTTTAAAGAAAACACCTATATACTACTTATAATATATTAATTCGCTATATAGCTCTTCTTTACTACTTGAACAACTTCACTAAAATCTTCTGATCAAATTCTTGGTCAAAATATAAAAATAACCTTCTAAACCTCTATGAATAATCGCATTTACTGTTGGGTGAAACTATCTGTGGCATCAATGACGAATTGCGTCATTTCATAAGCTAATAAGTAAGTTTATCAATACCAATATGAACCATCAAGGCTCATCTCTGGTGTAACTCCTATCTTTCATAATAAACCCTTTCTAAAATAGCTTACAATTATCACAAGCAATAGCTATTGGCTGACATTTACACAATATAAATGTATATATTTATTTCTATGCCTACTTCTGTTAATATATTTCTCTATATTACTATAAAGTCCTTTACGGAAACCAGACAAGGGGCCATTTCATATTACCGGTTAATTACTTCGTTAGTAATGTTTTCGATTTTGCTATTAGCGTCAGCCGCACGGATTGTGTATGGATCATCCAATACTACATCCATTTTTTTCTCAACGCGAATAGTTTCAACTGCATTATGAATTGCTTGCATCATAGGTTGAGCAATTTTGTTGATTTCATCGTTTTCTTTTTGAAGCAATGGAGCTACAGATTTATTGAATTCAGCTTCTGCTTGAGTTTGATCTTGAATTTTTTCAATTTCTTGTACTTTTTTCTCAATTTGTGGACGGTATTGAGCGTCTACTTGTTGCATTTTCATATCTAATGCACCATAGCCAGGGTAGCTATTTACTACTTGGCTCATATTTACTAAGCCAATGTTAGCAGCACTTGCTACTGCAGCAGTAGCAGACATAGCACCAACGATAGCTAGGGTAGTTAATTTTTTAGATAATTTCATCTGAAATCCTCCTCGAAATAAAAGTGTCACTATACAATCCAATAGTGTACTATTTTTACTATAACAAATCTCGCTAACTTTCACAAGACTATGTTACATAGCATAATAAAGCCCTATGAAATGCTTATGAAAGTCTATAGAAGTTAAAATAATACCCACAAGTATACTCTGAAGCTATAATAGCAGTCGCTACGGACATATTCAGAGCACACATGTGGGTATTACGGCTTTCACCTAGTATTTATAATTCGACGTCGAATTATTGTTCATCGTTTAAATAAATGTATTTATCGGATTTCAATTTGGACACAAGGTCAGGCACCAAACCGATCAGACGATCGAAGCTGCTGCTGTAAGGGTTGCCTTTAATGTTGAACAACTCGATGCGTTCGCCTTTAATAACGAGGATAGCGCTTGGTTCCATTTTGGCACCGCCGCCACCGCCGCCACATTCGTGGTTTTTGTTAGCAGTGTTGTGGTTTGAACCAGAACCAAATGTTACGTCTACAAATGGAACAAGTGTAGTATCGCCGATTTGCACAGCTTCGCCTACTACAGTTTCCACCTTAATCATATTTTTGAATTTCTCGAATAGGACTTCCAAATTCTCTTTTACATTACTGTTTTCCATCACAGTACCTCCGCTTTTTGTGAAAGTATCATTGCTGTACGTTCAATATTCAGGTTTTTATACTATGTATTTACTTCTATATGACATATACATTATTTGTAGACCTTATATATTGTCTTAATACAGCTCATTTACTTAGTTGACTTAATATATCCTTACGCTGTTTGACCTTGTTCGGCTTTCAGCTTTTCTAACTGCTTAGCTTCCTTCCGTTTAACCCAGAAGACGCGAGCGCTTTCACCCAATAGGGAACGCATTGGTCTAGATAGCAAAGAATCTTGTACCATGCCAAGCCATGACAGCTAAAATGATGCGCCCTTTAATATGGCCACTACCTTCACCGGCCCAATTTACATAATCGAGCTCGATGTTCTCAGCTTGTTCAGGCCAAATGCTGTACAGCATAGATGCGATAATCCCCATACGATATGGGTCACCGATACCAAATCGACCTTCTATGGCCACATCGCGTGGTTTAGAGTGGTCATAGCATCGTTTCGAAACAAGGAATAGCTGGTGCCATAATTCTGTATTTTGTACATGTTTCATGAACCAGAATGTAGGAATTTTAGACTTAAATGATGCTACCGGATCGTTTGGATCTGGTTTTTCAAAACGATGTTTAACCGTCGTTTTGAGATCTTTCACCTTCGTAAATACCTTTTCCTTGATAGAACCGTCACTGTTGAAAGTAACGCGGCTCACTGTTTCGTCATCGCTTTTAATATGGGATGTTGGGTCTTGCTGAATGGAGTCATACCGATCAGCACGAGCCTGTGCATCCATATCCTTAGAAACTTGTTCAGGACGTTCAATGCGTTCATTTGGATTTTCAGATCTACCAGCCCCCGGTGATTCTTCATCATTAAAGGTAATGTCAGAACGCTGAGCACTCGTCAAATCATCAAAGCTAGTACCACTAGAGCTTGCAGAAGGGCCTTGTCCGCCCCCTTGCATCGCCTTAGCAAAGGCTTCTGCTTGTGACATATCATCGTCTTCGTCCACAACTTTTTGGTATTCTTCGTCAACGCGATTTTCAAGCCATTCTTCATAGTCTTTCACAGGACCAATCTTGAGCATGCCCAAAATGTATAATTCCTTAAAAAATGGTTTGTCCTGCAAATATGCTAGATGCAGTGAAAATACACGCCACAGCCATTTGACGCGCACCTCGCCACGATATGGCGAGCGTCCGTCAACTTCGATGCTATATGTGATTGGTGTCAGTAGGATAATCAAGATGAGTGCTGCAATGATGGCCACAATAACGAGGGCCACAATAGCCACTGTACTCAACCACATCACCTCCTTAGGTGTACCTATGATTAGTTTTCAATACCTTTTCGAGCCATTACGCCTTGAAGGTAGTAATGTTTAACCTCTTTCATTTCCGTTACAAGGTCTGCCTCATCGATTAATTCTTGAGGAGCCCCACGGCCTGTGAATACAAGTTCCGTTTCTGGATGACGGGCATCGAGCAAAGCCTTTGTTTTATCCCATGTAATGAGTTCAAAGAAGAGTGCCATATTGTACTCATCAAGAACGACGAGATCGTACTCCCCTGCTAATAGCAGCCAGTGCGCGTTCGTATCCTTTTTCAATGAGCTACATAGTCCTTTGGCGGATTTCCCGATTCAAATACAACGACTTCATCGCCCCATTTAGCGAGTTCATCCTTGCTCTTCATCCCTTCTTTGATGATAAAGAATGGCTTACCCACGGTTTCTAAGGTTAAATTCTGTAAGGTAGGTAAAATAGTATGTTCACTATATACTTTAGATTTCATAAATTGCAAAAAGAGGACTTTCTTGCCAGCACCGATGGCACGGATTGCTAAACCGATAGCAGCGGTCGTTTTGCCCTTGCCTTCGCCGGTATAAACTTGTCCATAGGCCTTCATAGATATACCTCCGTTCATATACTTTTATTTTACAATATATATATGCAAAAATAAAGAAAAAGAACTTGCTATTAGTGCATTTGCACGCATAACAAGTTCTTTGTCCTATAAATTATGTTTTATGTTAGTTACTAATTGGTAAGAAGATCATAGGGTCTGTAGGAGATCCATTGAGTCGTACCTCGTAGTGAACGTGAGCGCCTGTACTTTTACCAGTACTGCCCATCAAGGCGATTGTTTGACCTTGTTTTACACTCATACCTACAGTTACCAATACAGCACTATTATGGCCATAACGGGTTACGAAGCCATTACCGTGGTCGATTTCAACGAGGTTACCATAACCGCCGTCTGTATAACCTGCAAAGGTTACAACGCCCGCAGCTGTTGCCACAATTGGTGTACCATAGTCATCCGCAATATCTACCCCTTCGTGGAATGCACCGATAGCGCCCGTTACAGGGTCTACACGGCTACCAAATGGAGAGGTAATAACGCCCTTGCTCGGCCAGATACTTGGTGTAGTGTTATTCGTAACACCACCAGAGCCAGCAGAGAAGTTAATGGATTGCATAGCCATAAGATCTTGCGCCCCACCATCGCGAAGGATATTACGCATTGTATAGAAGCTAACTAGCAATTTTTGTGCGTCCTTGTCCATTTTGGATAGACGAGCTGATAATTGTGCCGCCGTCAGCGTCTTTACTTCGCTTTCATCAGCGGCTGGCTGCTTTGGGTCGCTACCGTCCCCGCCACCTTGAGATGGTGTGCCAGATTCAGCGCCCTTCAGCATTTGCTTGTTTTCTTCGCTAATTTGATTTAAGTTTTGAATTTTCTTATCTAGAACATCTGTTTTTTGTTGTAATAACTTTAGCTGTTCCGATTGCAATTGTGTCTGTTGACGTAATTGCACAACTTCAGCTTGGCGCACGATGCCCCAAATGCCGAGAACCAATGCGGCGATAATTATAATAGAGCTTACAATAGCTGCAATCTTCGCTTGCTTGGTTGTTAATGTCAATATGCAGTTGTCACCATTTCTTTCAACTTTATTTGAAATAAATGCCGGTACTTTCAATACAAACCTTCCTTATTTAGAAACGCTGGCGCTCGTTAACGCTTCCTCATTGGTGCGCTCGCCCAACGCTTCGTTCAAACTCTCTAATTCTTCTTGTGAAAGACTTACGAGACTTTTACCTTTCACAATAGGTTTACTAAAAATACGGGATTCGCTACGACCGTAAATACTGGAGATACAGATACCGTTATTGTTGCCATCCAGTAATGTAAGCGCAAAGACAAATCATTACCGATATTTTCAAAGGCATTATATTTAATAAAGCCAATTTTTTGTATCGTATTGCTTTGAATATTGCGGATCGCCGCTTGTTCGGTCATCATAGTCTCAAGACCCTTAGCAGCATCGCGAATTTCGCTAACCTCTACAGATAATTTACGTTCTAGGCTCGCACCATTGTCCCCTTGCATAAAGAAATCATATTTCTTTTTAAGGCTCCCCTAAGCGAATGTGCAAGATAATACAATACACTAACAACGCTATTACAAGGATGATGGTCGCCATGCCAATCCACGGTTGAATCGATTCGAACATGTATATTCCTTCCTATACAATCATTCAAACTCCAACACTTAATTATACCATTCTTATTGTGAAAGTTAAATGACTGCATACAATTCAATTTAATATGTGTAATTATAGATTAATTATACTTACCCTTTTATTTCGTCAATAAATGGGCTTATCGCTCGTTCTAGTATACCATGTAGAGCCGCTATGAGTACACCGTAATTTACGATTGGTGTGCCTTGTACAACGGCACATTCAATACGTCGTAACACCTCGCGGCGTGTGAGCATACAAGCACCACAATGAATGATTAAATCATACTGGGATACATCTTTTGGGAAGGCGCCCCCACTCGTAAATTCTAGCTGTAAATCTGTATGACCTTGCTTTTTAAGGAGATTAGGAATTTTTACAGTCCCAATATCATCACATTGACGACGATGTGTACAACCTTCGCTAATAAGAACCTTAGAGCCTGCTTTCAAATTCTTAATCGCTTCTACACCAGCTACTAAATCTTGTAATTTGCCCTTAAAGCGGGCCATCAAAATAGAGAATGATGTCAACGGAATTGTACTAGGTGTTAACTCATCGACGCGATCAAAGGCTTGAGAATCACAGATAACCATCTTGGGTGGATATTTAAGAGAATTAATCATAGCAGGTAATTCTTCTGTTTGGCACACTAATGCTAAGCCTTTATAATCCAATATTTCACGAATAGTTTGTACTTGTGGCAAAATAAGGCGACCCTTTGGCGCTGCACTATCGATAGGGCATACAAGAATTATGGTGTCCCCCTCTTCTACTAGGCCTTGTAATAAAGTTTGATCCCCTTCTACATCAAGTGGTGTTAGTCCGCCCAAAAGATCGAGTAATTCTAAACGTTTAATCTTAGATGTAAAATCAGCAGCGCCAATGACAGTAGCTAATTCAGATAATCCCTTATGAGTTTCTACATAAATAGATGCATCTGTTTTATTTTCTATGTTGTTTTCTTTATCATTTTCTTTATCATTTTCTTTGTCAATTTCTGCATTGATTTCATTTATAAATAATGCAATAGGCACATTATTTTGTTTTAATAGTCCTAACCAATGCATATCATCAGTAGTTGGTTCTTCATCAGCACGAAGTACATAAACAGCGAGGTTAATCTTCTTCACAACCTCTTCTGTTTTCTCCATCCGCAATGTACCTAATTCAGTTGTATCGTCTATACCAGCTGTATCGGTAATTACTACAGGACCTAGTGGCAAAATCTCCATGGATTTACTCACTGGATCTGTCGTTGTTCCTGCCACCTCAGATACAAGGGATACAGGCTGATCTGTTAACATATTAATCAATGTAGACTTACCAGCGTTACAACGACCAAAAAAGCCTATATGCACGCGGTTTGCTTTAGGTGTTTGTTCCATAGTCTATCCTTGTTACTTAACGTTTGTATTTCTTACAAAATATAGTTAATCATCTTACAACATGTATATAATATATTATGATTTATTATGATTTATTATAATTTATTATGATGTATTATGGTTTACTAAGTTATCTTACAATATTATTATAACTCAATAAAATACCTTATATACAGTAAAAGCGCAGTCCGTAGACTACGCTTTTACCGTGGATTGTAAATTGTATTTATATTATACAGAATTGTTATCTATTTGTCATTACTAAATTCACATAATTCGATTCGAATTTAAGTATATTAATTATACTCTAAATTCTACTGTTTCAGTATCGTCTGTGTTATCTTGACCATCCATAAAAGCGATGAGACGTTCTAATTCTGCTTCAGAAGAGAAAGCAATTTCAATCTTACCTTGAACCTTTTTACCAGCACGGAATTTAATATTTACAGGAGATCCTAAGCTTAGTTTTAAACGGTCCATAAGAGCACGTACCTCTGCAGTACTTTGTGGCTTAGCATTCTTTGCTTTGGGTGTCTTATTTTGCATAGACTTTACAAGGGCCTCTGCTTGACGAGCACTTAACTCGCCCTCTTTAATACGTTCAGCAGCTTCAATTTGTTGTGCTGCACTACGCAATGCTAACAATGGACGCGTGCTTGACCAACTGTTAAGTCGCCTTCGATGAGATCTTTTTGTACAGAATCACATAGTTTTAACAAACGAACCATATTTGCGATATAAGAACGACTGCGACCTAGGCGAGCAGAAATCATTTCCTGAGTTTGTTTATATGTATCCATTAAACCTTGGTATGCCAAAGCTTCTTCAATTGGATCCAAGCCTTCACGTTGTAGATTTTCAACGAGGGCCACTTCTGTCATCTCTTCTGTATTATATTTCTTTACAATAACTGGTACAGTCTCAAGACCTGCAATGATAGCAGCACGGTAACGACGTTCACCAGCTACAATTTGGTATTTATTCTTTTGTTTACGTACTACAATTGGTTGAAAAATACCAAGGTTTTTAATTGATTCAGCTAATGTTGCCAAACTATCTTCATCAAAACTTTTACGAGGTTGATCTGCATTAGGAACTAGCTCGGAAATTGGTAGTTCGTGAATCTCCTTTTCAGGCAATACAGACTCTACCGTATCTACCTTCATTAAATTTCCAAGGCCCTTCCCCAAGCCGGATGATTTACTTTTCTTACTTTTTACTTCTCTAGGCATAACTAACCTCTCTCACCTTACATATGCGACTATATATCAATTTGTAACACTCAATTATTTAATAGACAAGGTATTAGTCTAGTCATTTTAGCTATTTAACTAAACAATTAGCTATCTATTGAACTATTTATTTATCTTTTGAAGCTTTAATCACTTCTTTAGCGAGTTTAGTATATACGTCCGCCCCTTTAGATTTTGGATCATATATGATAATAGGTTCACCATAACTTGGAGCTTCGCTAAGACGTACATTACGTGGAATAATAGTCTTATATACTTTATTGCCAAAGAATTTTTTCACTTCATCAGCAACTTGAATAGATAAATTTGTACGACCATCAAACATAGTTAATAAAACACCTTCAATTTCAAGATTTTTATTAGATGTTTGTTGCACAATTGTTATAGTTCTTTACTAATTGGCTAACCCCTTCTAATGCGTAGAATTCACTTTGAATCGGAATTAGTACGCTATCTGCCGCTGTAAAAGCATTTAATGTTAGCAAACCAAGGGATGGCGGGCAGTCAATAATAATAAAATCGTATTCGTCACGTACTGGTGCCAATGCTTTTTTCAACATTGTTTCACGTGAAACAACTGAAACGAGTTCCACTTCTGCACCAGCTAATTGAATTGTTGCAGGCGCTACAAATAGCTTTTTAAGCATTGTAGGCTGAACAATATCAGCAATAGGTTCACCATCGATTAGAACATCGTGTACACAGAGTTCTAAATCATCTTTTTCAATACCTAAACCAGAGCTAGCATTACCTTGTGGATCTAAATCAACAAGTAATACTTTTTTACCAGCATCAGCCAAACAAGCACTCAAATTCACGGATGTTGTTGTCTTACCAACACCGCCTTTTTGATTAGTAATAGCTATAACTTTGCCCACTTAATTCACCTCACATGTTCGTTCAAAATATTTCTTTTTAATTATAACATAAAACAACGATAATTACGGTAATTACAAATCAAATTCCAAGGAAAATATCTATATTTTATTCACTAACTACAGTAATTAATAATACACATATTTACATATTAGCAAATAATATGATTAAATCTTATTTTTAAACCTTATTTTGTATTTCGCAAAAACTACTATAAGAATTTTAATTGTTTCACGTGAAACAAATTATCTTTACTTTTTCATAACAAAATCTTGATTTAAAACATATACGTAAATGTTTCACGTGAAACATTTATAATTAATAAAAACAAATACTAAAATTTACTCTTTTAACATATAGTTTTAATACAAAAATTTTTATAACGAAAAAATCATTTCAGTATATAAACATATACCAATCATCCAAATTTACATAAAAAATTTTTCATTCAAAATTTATCTAAAAACAATTAATTAGAAATCAAAATTAGGCCAATGAAAATATTTCAGTCAAAAAAAATAAATCATTTAGAAAAACAATTTATTACAAAACATCATTAAGATTACAATTTATTACAACTTATCATTAAGATTACAATTAATAATCAAACATCACTACTAAAAATAAAATTTAATATCTTGATCCAAATTTACAGATAAAATAATTAGATTGTTTCACGTGAAACAATTAAATATAAAACTATAATAATATTAGGTATCGTAACAGTCTAAAACATCTATACTATTACCAATGATAACTTTTAAGATTAAAATGTAATTTGATATAGCTTTAAGTTATATCAATATACAACTAAATTATATGAGAATACAGGTCCTATATACTTTGACAGGCATTATCGATATCTATATACTATTAATTAGATAGTAATTATATTTATAGGCATAAAATCAGTAAATTTTAAGTTTTAACTGATCTATATACAATATACTAAAGATTAAGTACACGCTCTACGAATACGCAGAGCTTTTTATTTTGAAAAGGAGGCGTTTCCATGCCCATTTATAACGGAATGCTTCCTGCCATCGATAAAGCAGAAGTAAAACGATATGCAGGACTTCGTCATGCAGAGGATTTACAACAATATGTGGACGAAGCATGTAAAGAAATTCAGTTATTAGCTACACCTAAAGGTGTATATCAAGAATACGATTATGATGCAGAAACAAAGACTATTTTGAGCAATCCACCGCTTAAGATTGAAGGTTCCATCATCGAAAAACATCTAGAAAAGTCTACAAAAGTCTATGTATTAGGCGTAACAGTAGGCGAAGATGTAGAAATCCGTAGTGAACAACTTTTAAACAAGGCAATTATACTGTAGGATTACTATTAGATGCAGCGGCTACCACAGCAGTAGAACAAGTAGCTGATCAAGTTAATGAAGTTATCAACACAATTGCAAAAAAACAAGGCTATAAACCAACATGGCGCTTTAGCCCTGGCTATGGTAACTGGCCATTAGAAATTCAGCCACAACTAGCTAAAATCATCAAAACAGAGATGATTGGCTTACAAGTAACAGAGAACTATTTATTGTTCCCACGTAAGTCTGTAACAGCTATTATTGGTTTGATGCCAGCTAACGAAGACATCAAAACTAAACGTGGTTGCACATCTTGTTCCCAAAAGGATTGTGCATCTCGTAAATTACCAGAAAAGGCGACTGTAACGTCTAATAACGAAGGCGAGGAAGGCTGTAGCAAAACAACAGCTGAAGCCTCCAGTATCACTATGAAAGGCCAACCAACAGAATAATGTTTCACGTGAAACATTGTAAATTTTAGGATGATAAAGGAAGATGTTTATGTATATATTTGACGGTGCTATGGGCACAATGCTGCAAGCTGCAGGCTTGGAAGAGGGCTATTGTCCAGAATTATTTAACGTAGAAAAACCAGAAGTAGTAAAGAATATTCATGCTCAATACTTACAACACGGCAGTGATGTAATCACTACCAACACATTCGGTGCATGTGGTCTAAAATTAGAAGATTACGACTTACAAAATCGCGTAAGAGAAATTAATATTGCAGCTGTAAAAGTAGCAAAAGAGGCTATTGCAGAGATTAAACCATCTGCTCGTGTAGCTGGTTCTATGGGGCCTACAGGTCGTTTCTTGCAACCATTAGGCAATATGAGCTTTGACTCTATTTATGACACGTACCGTGAACAAGCAGAAGCATTGATTGAAGGTGGCGTAGATTTCATTATCATTGAAACTATCATCGACGTACAAGAAATGCGTGCCGCTTTATTAGCATCTCTAGACGCTCGTGAAGCAGCAGGGAAGACAAAAGAAGATGTACAAATTATTTGTCAGTTTTCTTTCAGTGAAGACGGCCGTACTATTACAGGTACACCGCCAGCAGTAGCAACTGCTATCGTAGAGGCAATGGGTGCAGATATCATCGGTATTAACTGTTCTCTTGGACCTGAACAAATTACACCACTTATCGAAGAGATTGCAAGTGTTACAAATTTACCAATAAGCTGTCAGCCAAATGCAGGTATGCCTCAATTAATTAATAAACAAACTGTATTCCCACTTACAGCAGAAGAGATGGGTCCATTGATGCTTCCAATCGTAGATGCAGGTGCAACCTATGTAGGTGGTTGCTGTGGTACAACACCAGCTCATATCCAATCTATTTCCGACGCTGTAAAAGCACATACACCTAAAGAACGTGCTCATATTGAACCTAAAACAATTATTACAAGCCGTACTAAACTGTTGGAGTTGGGGCATCATACAAAACCACTTATCATTGGTGAACGTATCAATCCTACAGGCCGTAAAATTCTGGCTCAAGAATTACGCGATGGCTCTTTCATCCGTGTAAAACGCGATGCGTTAGACCAAGTAGAAGCAGGTGCCGACATCCTCGACGTAAACATGGGCGTAGCAGGCATGGACCAAACGCCATTGATGGAGCGTGCGATCTTCGAATTATCTATGCTCGTTGAAACTCCATTATCCATCGATACATTGGATCCAGCAGCCATGGAAGTAGCTCTTAAAAACTATCCAGGTCGCGCCCTAATCAACTCCGTAAATGGGGAAGAGGAGTCCATCACACACGTTATGCCATTGGCTAAACGTTATGGCGCAGCACTACTCTGCTTGCCATTATCTAGTGGTGACCTTCCTGAAAAAGCAGAGGACCGCGTTGCTTTAGCTGAAAGCATCGTAAATCGCGCTTACGGCTATGGTCTTCAACCACATGACTTATTACTTGATCCATTGGTATTAACACTTGCCAGCGGTGAAGATAGTGCACGTCAAACATTGCGTACATTGCAGTTATATAAAGAGAAATTCGGCTTCCCAACAGTAATGGGCTTGTCTAACATCTCCTTCGGTATGCCACAACGCCCTTACTTGAACGGCCAATTCTTAACAATGGCTTTAGCATGTGGCTTAACTACACCTATTATGAACCCTCTAAACTATCCAGCGAAAAAGCGTTCGTATCTAGTACAACACTATTAGGCTGGGACCCAGGTTCTGCTCAGTTCATTAAAGAATACGGCTACGAGGACGAAACAAGCGCACCAGGAAACTCCGCTCCGAAAGGTCCAGAGAAAAAATCCTTCGACAGCAATGATCCATTGGCGAATATCCGCGCTTGTGTAGAGCAAGGGGAGAAGGAAGCCATCGTCGAGCTTGTTAAAAAAGGCCTTAGCAGACGGCATTGATCCACTAGATATTACGAAAAAAAGGGTTTTCAGAAGCCATGAACGTAGTAGGGGATAAATTTGGTTCTGGTAAATTATTCTTGCCACAAGTAATGCTTGCTGCTGAAACAATGCAGGCTGCTTTCAATACAATTAAAGAAATCATTCCTGCTAGTGAAAGTTTAGATAAAGGCACAGTTGTTGTAGCAACAGTTAAAGGCGATATCCACGATTTAGGTAAAAATATCGTAGCGGCCTTACTTGAAAACAATGGTTATAAAATCATCGATCTCGGCAAGGATGTTGACCCTGAGGTCATCGTACAAGCCATTAAGGATAACAAGGCGGCCCTCGTAGGCATTTGTTCCTTGATGACGACCACAATGCCTCAAATCGATAATACTGTTGCTGCTATCCGTGCTGCAGGCCTTAAAACTAAGGTCATGGTTGGTGGTGCCGTAGTATCTCAAGACTACGCAGACCAAGCTGGCGCAGATATCTACGCTAAAGACGGTATCGCTGCAGTTAACCATGCTAACGATTTCTTTGAAACTTTAGAGAAATAATTTGTAATAAAGAGGTACATGATGACATTAAGAGAAAACATCAACAAGGGAAATTCACCATCACTGTTGAATTAGACCCACCAAAGAGTAGTTCTGCTCAAAAGGTATTTGACCATGCAGCGCGTTTAAAAGGGAAAGTAGATGCAATTAACATCGCTGACAGCCCTATGTCTAAGATGCGTATGAGCCCAATTTCCTTGTCCTATTTGTTACAACATAATGAAGGCATTGAAACTATCTTCCACCTTACATGCCGTGACCGTAACATCATCGGCTTACAATCCGAATTACTAGGCGCTGCAGCACTCGGTGTAAATAATATCTTAACCCTTACTGGTGACAAACCAGATAATGGGGACCACCCATTTGCACAATCCGTATTTGAAGTAGACTGCATGGGCTTGCTCAATATCGCTAAAACATTAAATGCTGGTAAAGACTTGGCAGGTAATGATTTAGATGAGCCTACAAACTTCTACATCGGCGCTACTGGCAATCCTGGTGCGCCAGACTTAGAAATTGAACGTCAAAAATTGGCAGCTAAAATTAAAAACGGTGCGCACTTCGTACAAACACAACCAATTTACGATTTAGAACAAGCAAAACGTTACATCGATAAAATGTCTGAATTCGATGTGCCTATCATGCTTGGTTTAATTCCACTTAAAAGCTTCAAAATGGCAACTTATTTACATGAAAAAGTACCTGGGATTAACCTTACACAAGAAATCCTAGACCGTGTAGAAAAGGGCGGTAAAGAAGCGGGTACAGAAATCGCTATCGAAACATTGGAACAAATCAAAAAAATCGCTGCAGGCGTACATATTATGCCTTTAAACGATATCGATACAACATTACATATTATCGATCACGTATAAATCATTGTGAAATTATAAAAGAACACCTTTCCCACAGACTCCATAGTTAGTAGGGGAAAAGTGTTCTTTTTTTATAACTATAGGGAAAAAGAAAGAGGATACAAATCAGAGATTTGCATCCTCTTGTTGTTTATATAAGGTAGAATTTGTTTATATTGTGCTTACAAGCAACTATATTCCCCTTTAAAGATTACACTAACGGTTTATCTTTAATTTCTTTTGGCTTACGTGGGTATTGTTTCGGTGTTTTACCTGTTTTCTTGATGTACAGGATTGCTCGTTTATCATCCAAGGTTGGCAGAGTAACGATATGTACTTCTTCAATATTAGCTTTTAATGTGCTGAGAGCTTTATTGGATTCTCCCACTTCTTCTTCGTAAATAGCGCCTTTTAAAGCCACCACGTAGCCACCTTCTTTTACGTAGGGCACAGTCCATTCTAAAAGAATGGGTAAACGTGCCACAGCACGGCTCGTAGCAATATCGAAGCTTTCACGATAATCTTGATGACTAAGATCCTCTGCACGACCATGTAAAGTAGTACAGTTCGTCAATTTAAGCTCATCCATAACGGATTCAAGGAAGGTAAGACGTTTTTTCAAAGAATCAAACAAAGTGACCTTGAGACTACGATCATAGATAGCCAATGGAATGCCAGGGAAACCAGCACCAGTACCGACATCGATGATGGACATGCCAGATTTAATAATATATGGGTCATAGCAGGAGAGGGAGTCGATCATGTGCTTCACTACAACCTCTTTCATATCTGTAATACCAGTGAGGTTGAGATATTTATTTGTTTCAATCATGCGCGCATAGTACACGTAAAAGTCCTTCGCCTGCTCTTCCGTACAAGGCAAAGCAAATTGGCTCATTTGCTCCATCATGTATGAAACAAATTCAGACTCAGGTGCTATAGGCACATCGTATTTCTCTTTCATAAGTACTCCTAATAAATTATTCGATATTTATATAAAGTAAAAGCTATCCACATCTATTTAATACAACTCATGTCATATAGCTCATCATATAAATAAATCTACGTAATTAACAATGTAATTAATAATATATGAGATATCAAAATAGTATTTCTAATTTCAAATGCTATAAAAAAATCAAAAATTTGCGTTATACAGCATTTTTAATCTATTTTATATAAGGTTATATACGAAAACTAATAAAACAACCATATAAGCGAAATATTTAAGTCATTTTTCTTTATATTATAGCATATTCTCAATTTATTCTCATTTACAAAAAAATATAGGACCTGCGTAACACAAAATAGGGTAGGCGAGAAATGTTATACCTTCATTATCATTTAAAACAACTAATTGAGAAATCGGTCTATCTTTTTAACCTGATTTTCAACCTTTTGTTAAATTTCCAAATCCTTATTCTATTTCAATGCAAATCAAAATTTCTTTACCATCCAATCGATCAATAATTGTAAACCTATTTTGTTAACCTTTTACCACATCTATTTTCAGTTTCCTTATACATCTTTTTCATCAACTAAATTTCACAGTTTATTTCTAATTTATCACCATGAACTTTCTTCACGTATAGAACATTTTGTCTATTTTGAATGTACACTTAATGTATTTCTCTAGTGTACATATTTTAATCGTAGAACAATATGTATATTATAAATATTCACGCATCAATATACAAACCCTTACTAATATCGCTCTCTTTTATATAGATAAAAAACTTGCTAATTATTCTATTTATAGATACACTACCATTAATAGGGAGGTGATACCCATGAAACAGAAATGTATGTGGCTATTATTTAAAATGGGCTTATCATTATTTACTCCAGACTATATGAGCAAAGGTCGAGAAATTAGATGAACATCAAGAAACGGGAAGCCTTATAACACAAAAAGCTAGTTAATCATAAGATTAACTAGCTTTTTTGTATGCAATCCCATATTTTATTTGCTTCGATTATATTGTTCCAATTGAATTAGCAGAACAGATACGTCCGCCGGGGATACGCCAGAGATGCGGCTTGCTTGGCCGATGGAGTGAGGGCGAATTTTATTGAGCTTTTGTTGAGCTTCAAGGGAGATGCCCTTAATTTGTGTGTAATCCCATTCTTTTGGAAGAATTTTTTCTTCTAGTTTACGAACCTTATCGACTTGGTCCATTTGCTTTTTGATATAACCTTCATAAGTAATGGAAATATCAACAGCTTCTTCTACGTCAGGAGTATAGCGTTTTAAACCAAATGCATCGGCTACGATGGCGTAAGAAAGTTCATTACGTTTTACTAAATCATAAGCATGAATACCTGTTCTAATAGGTGCTGTACCTAAACTTTCAAGCAAAGCTTGAGTTTCCTTAGATGGATTTACAGGTGTATTTCGTAACATGTCTATTGCTTCGTCGATAGCAGCTTTCTTAGCTATAAATTTAGCCCAACGATCGTCTTTTACAAGACCAATAGCACGGCCTTTTCTCAGTAAGGCGCATGTCTGCATTGTCTTGGCGAAGCAATAGACGATATTCACTGCGGCTTGTCATTATGCGGTACGGTTCATTGGTACCTTTTGTTACGAGATCATCGATGAGAACACCGATATATGCTTCGGAGCGAGCTAGGATAAACGGTTCTTTACCTTCAAGCCATAAAGCAGCATTAATACCAGCCATTAGACCTTGTGCAGCGGCTTCTTCATAGCCAGATGTACCATTAGCTTGACCAGCAGAGTAGAGGCCTTCAATATGTTTCACTTGAAGTGCTGGCGTCAATTGTGTTGGGTTCAAGCAATCGTATTCAATAGCATACGCAGGGCGCATGATTTCTACATTTTCAAGACCTGGAATGGTGCGAAGAAATGCGTATTGTACGTCCATAGGAAGGGAAGTACTCATGCCTTGCACGTACATTTCGTTTGTGCCAGTACCTTCTGGTTCTACGAATAATTGATGGCGTTCTTTATCGGCAAAGCGCACTACTTTATCTTCGATAGAAGGGCAGTAACGAGGGCCTACACCTTCGATTTTACCGCTATACATAGGGGCACGGTGAATATTGCTCGTAATGATTTCGTGCGTTTCTTTGTTAGTATAGGTCAACCAACATACGTCTTCATTGCGGTTGATCCATTCATCCATAAAGGAGAAGGAGTGATGATGTGTATCGCCTTCTTGAACCTCCATATTTTCAAGGTTAAGCGTGCGTTTATCTACACGAGCTGGCGTACCAGTCTTAAAGCGCATCAACTCAATGCCATTGTCGAGCAAAGATTGAGAGAAATGTTCTGCTACGCGTTGACCATTTGGGCCACCTACATAATCGATATCGCCGATGAGGATTTTACCTTTCAAGTAGGTACCTGTACAAAGAATAACAGCCTTAGCGCCATAGAATTCGCCAAGTTCTGTAACAATACCTGTTACCTTGCCGTCCTCAACCTTAAGCTCTGTTACCATGATTTGCTTAACATTGAGGTTCTCTGTATTTTCAATGGTTTGTTTCATCAAATGTTGGTATTTGATTTTATCAGATTGGCAGCGCAAGGAATGCACTGCAGGGCCTTTACCCATGTTGAGCATACGCATTTGAATAGCCGTAGCATCTGCGTTAATACCCATTTGACCGCCTAAAGCGTCAAGTTCATAAACAAGATGGCTTTTACCAGGACCGCCAACGGCAGGATTACATGGCATAAGCGCAATGTTATCTAAACTGATAGTCGCCATCAACGTGCGATGACCCATGCGGGCAGCAGCAAGAGCCGCCTCACAACCAGCATGACCACCACCGATGACGATGACATCATAATTATCTACTGTGTACATATCAATTGAATTCCTTATATATTACTTATTGTGAAAGTTTATTTTACTCAAAACAACGAGGCCGAATATTCCAGAGTACTGTTCCTCACTGTAAAATTTTTAAGTGATGCTTGGGTTTGGCCCAGAGTCCAGGTCGCTCGCTGGGCATTTGGCCCAGAGTCTAGGTCGCTCTCTAAGCGAAAATTTTCGTTCGATGCAGTGGCGTGAGTTCATCGTCGCTAACGCTCCTCTGTTAGCTCACACCCTACTTTTACTTCCCTAAACAAAAACGACTGAATAGTTCGTCGATCATGCTTTCACGGATGGTGTCGCCTGTGATGTCGCCTAGTAGTTCCCAGGCGCTGCGCAGGTCAGTAGCTACAAAGTCTACTGGCATGCCCATGTCGATGGAGGATAGGGCTTGTTCAACTTGCGCCTTTGCTTGTTCCATGAGGCTGATATGACGCACGTTACTGATCATGGCGCTGTTGTCTTGTTTTACACGACCGCCGTAGACGAGTTCTTGTACCCATTTAGAGAGAACTGCAGAGCCTTCGCCTTCTTTGGCACTAATGCGCTCAATAGCTGTAAAAGTCCCGTGTTTCTTTAATATTTTCGTCTGTAACGACTTGTGCCACATCGGACTTATTGAGGAGTACGATGGTGTTCAAACCGCTAACAGAGGTCAAAATTTCGATTTCTTCAGGGGTTAATGGAGTAGACCCGTCGATAACACAGAGCACGATGTCTGCTTTATTAATATAATCGCGAGCACGCTCCACGCCGAGGGCTTCTACCGTATCTTGAGTATCCCGAATACCTGCCGTATCGATGAGGCGCAGAGAAATGCCTTCTACGGTCATATATTCTTCAATACTGTCCCGCGTTGTCCCCGGAATATCCGTTACAATAGCGCGGTTTTCACGCAATAGAGCATTCATAAGGCTCGATTTACCTGCATTTGGGCAGCCTACAATAACCGTCGTAATACCGTCACGAATAAGGCGACCTGTATTCGCTGTGGACAAGAGTTCATCCATAGCTTTCAAAATAGGCTCTAGCTGCTCACGAACCTCTTGGCTCGTTACATCCTCAATATCCTCTTCTGGATAGTCGATAGTTACCTCTAAATGAGCAATCATGGCGATGAGCTGTTCACGCACATCTTTTACAAAGGACGAAACTGTGCCGTCCAGCTGCGATACAGCGAGAGAGAGGGAGTCCTCTGTTTTTCGCTTCAATAATATCAATGATCGCCTCCGCTTGGGTGAGGTCGATACGTCCATTCATAAAGGCGCGCTTCGTAAATTCGCCGGCTTCAGCCATACGCACATCGTGATTTACGAGCAATTTCAAGATTTGTCGAACCGGCACAATACCGCCGTGACACTGAATTTCTACCACGTCTTCTGCCGTGTAAGAATGAGGGCCTTTCATTAATAACACAAGAACCTCGTCGATGGTCTTGTTCGTTGCAGGGTCCACAATGGTCCCGTATTGTATCGTTCTGTTTTGGCGGTCCATCAAAGGAACGGTGCCAGCGCTCTTGAACAGGCTATTTACAATAGGAAAACTATCCTTGCCGCTGACCCGAATAATACCAACCCCGCCGATGCCGGGCGGCGTCGCAATGGCCGCTATTGTATCATCTATATACATACATATCTCCGTATTTCGATTATCTAGTATTTGCTTTTGTATATGTTCTTCGCCTGTGAAAGTTAAACTAAACTAATCTTTGCATGCGAAGATTAACTTAGGTTAGCTTTCACCATAACCTAAAGAATAAAGGGGGCAGCCCTCAAGCAACCGAGAATATCAGTCACTTAAAAGCTGCACCACTATATTATTTTTTGTACGTAATCACAACGTGACGGAATGGTTCGTCCCCTTCACTGTTAGTAACAACGTTTTTATCCCCTTGAAGGGCAGTGTGAATGATTTTACGTTCAAAAGCATTCATCGGTTCTAAGGAAACCTTTTGACGGTTGCGTTTCACCTTAGAAGCCAAGCGTTTCGCGAGATTTACCAATGTTTCTTCTCGGCGAGAACGATAGTTTTCCACATCTACAACGATGTGGCAATGGCCAGATACATCCTTGTGCGCCACGAGATTTGTTAAGTATTGAATAGCATCCAATGTTTGACCATGTTTACCGATCAAAATACCTAAATCTTCGCCGTGTACTTGGAATGTAATCTTATCTTTAGTCATCATTTTTTCGATAACTACAGTGAGGCCCATTTGTGTAAACATATCATCGAGGAATTGTTTACCTTTTTCAGCAATTTCTTGTTGATCTTCTTTTGAAAGTTCCTTTTTAGAAGGTTTTTCTACAACATCACCTTCAGAAGTTTCAACTGCTGTATCTTGTACTTCTGTTTCACTTGTTGCTACCGGCTTGGAAGCAACAGCTACAGATTGTTCTTCTACATGAGCTACTTCTTCTTGCGTAGCAGTTTTAGCTACAGATGTGAAGAATAAGCGAACAACTGCTGGTTTACGACCAATGCCCAAGAAGCCATTAGAAGGTTGTTCCAAGACTTTAGTTTCTACCAATTCTTGGCCTTCTTCAGCCAATTGAGCTACGCCTTTGGCAATGGCATCTTCAATGGTTTTAGCAGATACATCGATAAATTCCATAGTGTCTCCTATTTCTTAGCTTCTAAGCTTTTGTAAATGAAATGTTGTTGCACAAATTGGAATACATTGGATACGATCCAGTAAATAACTAAGCCAGATGGGAAGTTAAGGGAGATGTAACCAATGAATAAAGGCATAAAGATTGTCATAATCTTTTGTTGTTGCGCAGCAGCACCAGTTGCACCGCTACTAGTTTGCTTGGACATAATCCATGTAGATAATGCACTCAATACTGGCAAAATGTACATTGGATCTGGTTCGCCAAGACTAGGAAGCCATAAGAATTGTACATAGTTTTGATCATATGGATAGCCTTGTAAAGCATAGAAGATAGCGATCAAGAATGGCATTTGCACCAATAGAGGCAAACAACCAGCCAATGGGTTAACGCCCATTTCTTTGTACAATGCACCCATTTCCGCTTGAAGTTTTGCAGGATCGTTTTTGTATTTATCTTGCAATTCTTTCATGCGAGGCTGTAACTCTTGCATAGCCTTCATGGATTTGATTTGTTTTACAGTAAGTGGTGCCAAAACCGCTTTAATAACGATTGTTAAAAGGATAATAGCCACACCGTAGCTTGGATAGCCTACCATTTGAGTTAATTGGAACGCATAGGTTACCAATGTAGTCATCAATTCAACGATAGGGTGGAATATACTACTTAAGAATTCCATTGTTTCTCCTTTTTCTTACAGTCCGAAACCGTCCTTTGCGCATCTATATATCGTTATGGTATGGTCTAAATTTCATCCATACAGATGCTCAGGTATTTCCAAAACTGTGCTAGATAGTTTTTGTGAAAGTTGCTTTCACAGAACGCAAAACCAGCCTAATCCAAAATAGATTATGGTACTGGATCATAGCCACCCTTGTGGAAAGGATGGCAGCGAAGAATGCGTTTTAAACCCATCCAGCTACCTTTCAAAGGACCATATTTTTCGATGGCCTGCAAAGTATATGTGGAACATGTCGGATAATAACGGCAACATCCAGGTTTTAAGGGAGATATGGCAAGCTGATAGAACCTAATTAAAAGTCGTAAAAGCGTAGTTATACAGCGTTTCATGGAAACCTCCATATACACAAAAAAGGACCAAAGCCTCTAACTTGTGGTCCTATTTATCATTTTGTATCAACAATTTGCTTTTTCGCAAAAGATACAAAATTTCCTTTTCCGCTTTTTCGTAGGTAGCGTTTTTCAGAGGGCCACGTCCAACAATTACGATATGATACCCTTCGCGTATGGAATGTTGATTGAGGCGATACACCTCTTTCATAAGCCGTCTAGCTCGGTTGCGCTCAACAGCACAACCAACCTTTTTGCCGGTTACAAAACCAATGCGCGTAGATTGCTTCGCCACGGGCATACGATAGAGTACACACATACGGCCTACTTCGTATTTTCCGTGCTTATACACAAGGCGATATTCATTATTGTGCGTCAGTCGTCTTGCTTTATCGAGGCAATAATCCATATGCATTGTCCTTAAGTCCTAAGAATAGAAAAACTTGGCAGCAGCGCCAAGTTTTTTCTCCTGCCTAACAGCTATTATATTATGCAGATAAGCGTTTTCTGCCTTTTGCACGTCTTCTTTTTAAAACGAGACGGCCACCGATAGTTTTCATGCGTTCACGGAAACCATGGGTACGTTTTCTCCAAAGAGTATTTGGTTGGTAAGTACGTTTCATTAGTAAAACACCTCCTCGTCATTTGTATTGTTTTACTTATACCATAACAGGGTAATTATAGAGTTAAAACGTAAATTTGTCAATATTTTAGGGCTATTCTGAAAGACTTTTATATAGATTTTACTTAAATCCGATAGAACTTAAAACTGATACTACTTTTATAGGGGGAGGAATAGATGTGGTTTTCTCCCTCCATACGACACGTAAGTCGGTCAAAAATCCACATCTATTCCTGCTCCCAACACATTCTAATGACTACTACAACACCTACCACCAGTATAAAAAGTAGTATCAGTTTTTATAGCAAATCTAAAAGTCTTTCAGAATACGGATCTAAGATTTAACAAATTTTACCTTTTAACCTCTTGAAGGGAAAGGGAGAAATTGATATTACGTTTCCAAAAGAGGGCTCCTTCATCGCTCCATACGACGCGTAAAGTCGCTCAAAAGGACCCTATATTCCCTCCCTAAGTAAACCATAATGTCAACTTACACACCACTACACGATGTAAACGTAACATCAATTTACAGCAATACAAGAACTCACACTCTAATCTTTTTATATAAGACAAATTTATCTTTTGATCTCTGATTAGAGAGAGGGGAGGAATAGATGTTTTTCCTTTCCTCTAACTTACAATTTGTTTTATGAACATTTAAGTTGTGTAGATTAACAATTATTATTTATTAATATGGTTATCTATTATTGTTAAAGGGGATTGATACTAATTAAGCGACTTGCGTCAGGATGGAGCGATTAGAAATTATAAAATTATCTAGAAACAAATATAAAAATAGATGGATAAAAACTAGATTTATCAATCATCGTTACTTAGTTAAAAATGGTTCATATACAAATTGTAATTAAAAGTAGTTTTCAGTCCTCCCCCAAAAGTAATTGATGAACAAAAGATGAGATAATTACTGAGTTATTAACATTTCTCCTTCAGATAATCAAAAGTTATCCACAGATTGAATGACAAACTACTTATTTTTTGGTACAATCATACTTGAAATTAGGAAAAAGTATATATTTTTATAAGTTTTTGATGGATAACTTTTAAGGTTATCCACATTTTTTCTCTTTTGACCTGTGTAATCTATAAAGTCAGTTATTATCTGGTTGGAAGAGAATTTTATTTTCACTTATTCACAGGTTGTGCACAGGTTATTCACAGGAATAACAGGTTTTTCCACAGCTTTCACAAGAGTTATACACATTATTCCTAAAGTTATACACATTTATCGCAATAGTTATACACAAGAGGCACGTCATGCAATCATTTGATTTGAATAATATATGGGAGCATATATTGCAAGAGGCGAAAAAGAACATGCAACATTTGCCTGACGCGTTGTACTTGCGCGTCACGTCATCGTTGATTCCCATGTCTCTCGACAGTCATTCGATCCATATTGGGGTCATGCAAACATTTGTTAAAAACTTAATCGATCAGCAGCCGCAGATCAGCAAGGCTTTGCAGGATGCTATTACTACGGTTATCGGTTCTCATCGGGATATGGTGTTATTTGATTTCAATCAAGAGAGTGTAGATACTACCTTTGTTGATGAAAGTCTCATCGATGATGCACCTGTAGTGGCTCCACCGATGCCATTACCGCCTGTGGTAGAGGAAAAAGCTCAACAAGATGAGTTCTATACACCGGTGTATCAAGAGCCTGTCTATATCGATCGCACACCAGCTCCTGTGAATATTCCAGATGAGCCAATGGTAGCGCCTAGTAAAACAGTTGAAACTACCACACCTACATTACAGTCTGATAATGTACCTGTGGATTTATCCTTATCTAACCTAAATCCAGCGTACCGTTTCGATAACTACGTTACAGGCAACGCGAATCGCATTCCATTTGGAGCGGCTCAAAATGTAGCTGAGTTCCCAGGCGGCGACTATAATCCGCTCTTTATCTATGGTCCATCAGGTCTAGGTAAAACGCATTTGATGCACGCCATCGGCAATGCCATCAAGGAAAATCATCCACACATGAAGGTTATGTCCATTACGAGCGAAAACTTTATGAACATTTTCGTCGAAACATTGCAACGTAACCAAGGTAAATTATTCCGCAACACGTTCCGTAACATTGACGTGCTCATGATTGACGATATTCAGTTCCTTGAAAGTCGTGAAAGTACGAAAACTGAGCTATTTAATACGTTCAATGAGTTATTAAATAACAACAAGCAAATCGTCCTCACCTCTGATACGATGCCAAACGATATGGAACAATTCGAAGACCGTCTTCGTTCTCGTTTCCAAGCTGGCTATATTGCTACTATGGAAAATCCAGATTTAGAAACACGCATTGCCATTTTTAGATCTTTGCTGGAACGAGAATATAAGAAAAATCGCGTTATCCGCATCGATAACGACTCCATCAACTACGTGGCGTTACAATTTAGCGAAAATGTCCGGGTGTTGCAAGGTGCTTTCACCAAATTAATCGGCACTGCATCTATCGATCAACGTCTTGAATCTATCGACCTAGAATACACTAAACAAGCCTTGGCTGGCCTCGTTCATACCGAAGAGGTGAACATGGTCACTATGGAAAGCATCCAAAATTTTGTAAGTTCTTATTTCAATATTAAAAAGCAAGACTTGCTCGGCAAGAAGCGTAAGGCACAGTTCGCATTCCCACGCCAAATTGCCATGTATCTATGCCGTGATATGATCAATGAAAGTTATCCGCAAATTGCAGCAGCCTTCTCTCGTGACCATACGACAATTCTCCATGCGTACGATAAAATTACGAAGGAAATTGAACGAAACGAAGAAACTAAGAACATGATTTCTGAAATTAAACAGAAATTAACAACCTGTGGATAACTCTGTGGATATATTGTGCGTAACTTTGTGGATATCCTAAAAATCGTACTCCGCTGTGAGTATGTGGATAAGTGGTTACAAACTATCAACATAGTTATACACAACCGAGAAATCGCACAGTTAGTAGCGCCAATTCACTTTTACACATATGAACAGGCCCCTACTATTACTACTACTAAAACTAACAAACAATCAAAAAACCAGTAGAAACAGATCTATCGCAGAATATCTATAGAGCATCTACGATAGCAAACATAGAATATTAAAAACAAGAATTAGTTATTAGTGCTTCTACACTATATGTAAATCGTAAATACAAACAAATAGAAAATATAATGTGAAGCAAAGTGATAATCTACAAATAATAAATTATTAGCAATCAATATATATCATAAAGGAGTTATATATGCATATTACATTCCCAAAAGCAAATCTCCAAAAAGCAATCAACGTATTGCAAAAGGTATCTCAAAATAAAACAAGTTCCAATTTACCAGGTGCTATCTACATGACAACAAAAAATGGTCAAGTAGAGTTGCAAGGTAACGACTTTGAACTCGGTATTCGTTTAACCATCGATGGCGACATCAAAGAACCTGGTACATTAGTAGTTGGTTCCCGTTATTTCCAAGAGTTAATCCGCAAATTGCCTGGAGATACTATTGAACTTTACAAACCAGAGGACAGAAATTCTTTAACAATCACATCAGGTTCTTCTGAATTCAACCTCGTAACATTACATCCAGATGATTTCTCCTTGGTTGAACAAATTCACGACCAAGATCATGTAAACATTGATAGCTTTGCTATGAAAGAACTCATCGATTTAACAAACTACGCAGCTGCAACAGACGAAGATCGTCCTGTATTTACTGGTGCTCTTCTTGAAATTAAAGAAAACGAAGTCACTATGGTTGCCACTGATACACACCGCATGGCTGTTAAGAAAATTACTATCGATGAACCAGCAACTACACCAATGCGCGCTATTATTCCTACAAAAACGTTGGCTGAAGTATCTCGTTTGTTACCAACAGATAATCCAGCCATGATCAACATCATTTGGAACCGCACACAAATCGTATTTAACTTTGAATCGATTTACATCATTTCTCGTTTAATTGAAGGCACATATCCTGAATATGAAAAGGTTATTCCTTCCCAATTCGACTCTAGCGCTGTTATCGACCGCCGCGAATTTGCTGGTGCTGTTGACCGCGTATCCTTGTTGGCTAAAGATATCAGCTATAACGTGATTCGTTATGATTGGGCTGAAAGTAATGTAACATTGTCTACTCAAAATACTGAAATCGGTATGGCAAAAGAAGACGTAGCTGTTGAATTTAAAGGAACTCCTTTCACAATCTCATTCAATGGTCGCTACATCTCTGACATCTTGCGCCATAGCACAGGCGATAACATCCACTTGTTTTTAAAACAAAACGGTCCTGTTGTCATTCGCCAAGACAATAATCCGAACTATACATACGTAGTAACACCAGTTCGTACGAATGCATAAAGTAGGGCAGTAGTCAATGGAGGAGCTTGCGACGACAGGGACACTGCATCACTTTGTTCCGAACGTAAAATTTTCTAGGCTACAACGTAGCCTAAAGAAAATTCACAGTGAGGAACTGTACTCTGGTACTAAATAATTAATAATGTTAAAGTCAGTCTATTATTAGTTTATTGATAATACAATCACTACGTTGTATATTTTATTGAATTAATATACAAATCTATATTAGGTAATGATGAGTAAAAGTCATCGTTACCTAATTTCCATATAGTTATAAATTGTCCACTATAGGAGGACGTTATGAAAGAGCAACAGCAGGTACCCATTCATACGGAGTACATTCAAATTGATCAGTTGTTGAAGTTAGAAGGCATTATCGAAACGGGTGGTCAAATTAAATCCTTTATCGATGAAGGCATCCTTACTTTGAATGGTCAAGTTGTCACAGAAAAGCGCAAGAAATGCCGTGTTGGGGATGTGATTTCTTGCGAAGGTCTCGATGTAGATCTCGTAATTACTCAAGAGGAGGCTTAATCGGTGAGAATTGACTCACTGCAATTATTCCAGTTTCGTAATTACAAGGATGTAACAATTCAGTTTAATCCGGAGATTATCGTTTTGCACGGTACCAATGGGGCTGGTAAGACGAATATCCTCGAATCGATCTATGTAGGTACCATTGGTAAAAGCCATCGGACCAACGATACGTCAGATATGCTCATGTTCAATGCTGAGGAAGCAGGCATTGTCGTTAAGTTTGAGAAAAAGGATACTCCTCAAAAGGTAAATATTAAGTTATTCCGCCAAGGGGCCAAGGATATTCGGTTAAATGATACAAAAATATCGCAAAAGGAACTGATTGGTACATTAAATACAGTTATCTTCTGTCCTGAAGATTTACAGCTCATCAAAGGAACGCCGTCAGGGCGTAGACGTTTCCTCGATATGGAAATTTCTCAGACTAGCGCTACGTACTATCATCAGTTAATGCAGTATAATCGGCTATTACAGCAGCGCAATGCGATCCTTAAAGAATATAGAGGGAAGCAAAATATTCCTCTTGAAGAATGGGATTTGCAATTAGCCGATATGGCGAGCTTTATCGTAAAGAAACGGTTAGAAAGCTTGAAGAAAATCAATCTTCTCATCGATTTGATGAACCGTAAATTGACGGGTGGCCTTGAGAATTTGACCATCGGTTATGAACAGCCTTATATGGACAATGGTTCATTAGAGTATACAAAGGAAGGCTTTTACGAGCGCATTAAAGTAGCGTTGCCGCAGGATCGTCATCGGATGACCACTAGCGTAGGTCCTCATCGCGATGATTTACGATTCTTTTCCGATGAGATGGATTTAAAGAAATTTGGATCCCAAGGGCAGCAACGAACGGCTGTATTGTCCTTAAAGTTAAGCGAGCTTGAGTTTATCAAGTCCGAGGTTGGGGAATATCCAGTTCTGCTACTAGATGATGTATTGAGCGAACTTGATGAATCGAGACGAGCGAATTTATTGCAGTTTATTCATAAACGTATTCAAACATTTATTACTACTACAGATATTCACGATTTTAAAGATTTGAAATCGGTTCAATTTATTTCTTGTGAAGGGGGAAAGGTTCAGTATGGACAGCCTTGATCTTTGTTTACCAAAGGCCTTATCAAAACTGAATTTACTGGAACAATATAAATTAAATACCCTCGTTCACAAGTGGCGTGATGTAGTGGGCGATGTCATTGCGGAGCATACAAAAATTGTGTCTATCAAGCCTCCAGATATGGTAATTAGTGCAGATAATTCTATGTGGATGCAAGAATTACAGATGCAAAAACGGCGTATCATCGAGGCGATAAACAAGTATTACCATCAAGAGGTCATCACAGATATTCGCTTTATTATGAAACGTCAGAGCTATGTGAAAGCTAATACTGATACATCTATTTCATTGCCTGATGAACAGATTATTACAAAACGTATTAATTTTGCAGACATCGTGCTTTCAAAAGAAGACGTAGAAGCCATCGATAAATCGTTAGAGAAGACAGATAACGAAGAATTAAAGGCTGCTTTCAGAAAAGTACAAATTACGGCTCGAAAGCGGGAAATTTATTTAGAGCAGCATGGTTATCATCGTTGTAAGCGATGCGGCATGCATATGGAATCTAAAAAAGAAATCTGTCCGACCTGTGAATATGAATTGCATCGAAAACATATTAAGGACATTAAGGCAGTCATTAGAAAGTATCCATACTTTAAATACAGCGATTGTCAGCAATTTATACAATGTACCTTCCCAGACTTTGCAGAAGCCATGCGGGAATCTATATACTTTTACTTAGATAAAATTTATAAAGGGTCCATTAATCGCCGTCATATGTATATGGTGGCTATGCTCATCACTCATAAGAAGCCTGATGAGTTAACAGACCAGCATGTTATTAATTTGTGTAACAAGTATCGATCTAAGTTCCTTGCAGAAGAGGAACAGCGGAAAATCGATTCATTAAATGGGACATTAGAAAAGTAGAGGAGGCATTCCTATGTACGTTCATATTGGGGATACCGTTTCCGTGCCTATCGAATCCATCATTACCATGGTGCACGCCAAGGGCGGAAAATCCCATAAAAGTCCTATTCATCACTATGAGAGCTTAGAGTATATCGCCATGGTACCAGAGGAGCAGATCAAGACCTATGTGGTCACTGATGATTGCGTTTATGGATCTGGTGTTAGTATTAAGACTTTAATGAGACGAATTGATGAGTTTTATAGTATAATAAAGAGATAAGATTTATTCTGTACATGTGTTGTACCAAATTTCAATCCAGTACAGTGTGATAGATTGTTAGGAGGAGTTTGTTTCATGCCTGAAGAAAATTATGGCGCTCAGAATATACAGGTTCTCGAGGGTCTTGACGCGGTACGTAAACGCCCTGGTATGTACATTGGTAGTACGTCCATTCGCGGTTTACATCACCTCGTTTATGAAGTAGTAGATAACTCTGTTGACGAAGCGCTCGCAGGTTACGCTACACATATCGAAGTATCCATTAATAAAGATAACAGTATTACTGTTGTCGATGATGGTCGTGGTATCCCTACAGGGATGCATGAATCCGGTATGTCTGCGGTAGAGTTAGTATTAACAAAATTGCATGCTGGCGGTAAATTTGGCGGTGGCGGCTACAAGGTTTCTGGTGGCCTTCACGGCGTAGGTATTTCCGTAGTAAATGCGTTGAGTGAATGGACTAAGGTTCAAGTAGCTCAAAATGGTATCGTTCAAGAGATTTCCTTTTCTCGTGGTCATAAAACTTCTGAGTTACATGAAATCGGTAAAGCAGAAGGTACTGGTACTACTGTTATCTTCAAGCCAGATGCTGAAATCTTTGAAACTACTGTATTCAACTTTGATACATTGAAAATTCGTTTACAAGAATTGGCATTCCTTAATAAAGGCCTTCGCATTACATTGAGCGATTTGCGCCAAGAGGAGCCTCGTGTTGAAAGCTTCCACTACGAAGGTGGTTTAAGTTCTTTCATTACCTTCTTGAACGAAAATAAAGAAGTAGTAAATCCAACTGTAATTTACATTGAAAGTACAAAAGACGACGTAGTTGTAGACGTAGCATTGCAATATAACGATAGCTACAGCGAAAACTTGTTGTCCTTCGTAAATAACATCAATACCATTGACGGTGGTACTCACCTTTCTGGTTTCCGTGCTGCCTTGACTCGTACCCTCAATGATTACGGTCGTAAATCTGGATTGATCAAGGAAAATGAGTCCAACCTTTCCGGTGAAGACGTACGTGAAGGTTTGACAGCTGTTGTATCTGTAAAAGTATTGGAACCTCAGTTTGAAGGCCAAACAAAAACTAAACTTGGCAATAGCGAAGTTAAAGGTATTACAGATGTTATCGTATCTGAAGGTCTTAGAACATTCTTCGAAGAACATCCTCAAGATGCGAAGAAAATCATCGAAAAAGCAACAATGGCAAGCCGTGCTCGTGAGGCCGCTCGTAAAGCCCGCGACTTAACTCGCCGTAAAAATGCGTTAGAAGTATCTAGCCTTCCTGGTAAATTGGCAGATTGCTCTGAAAAAGATACATCTATGACTGAAATTTATTTAGTCGAAGGTGATTCTGCGGGCGGTTCTGCAAAACAAGGTCGCGACCGTCGTTACCAAGCGATTTTGCCATTGCGTGGTAAGATCCTTAACGTAGAAAAAGCGCGCCTTGATAAGATCTTAGCGAATAACGAAATTCGTTCCATGATTACCGCTTTCGGTACTGGCATTGGTGAAGAATTCGATATTACAAAATCCCGTTATAACAAGATTATTATCATGACAGATGCGGACGTTGACGGTGCTCATATCCGTACCTTGTTATTAACATTCTTCTACCGCTATATGAAACCATTAGTAGAGGAAGGTCATATCTACATTGCACAACCACCTTTGTACCAAATCAAGAAGGGTAAATCCCACTGGTATGTATACTCTGATGCAGAGCTTACAGCTAAGCTTGATGAAGTAGGCCGCGATGGTATTACAATCCAACGTTACAAAGGTTTAGGTGAAATGAACCCTGAACAATTATGGGAAACTACAATGAACCCTGAAAACCGTACGATTTTACAAGTTAGCTTGGAAGATTCCATCGAAGCTGATAAAATCTTTACGGTTCTCATGGGCGATAAGGTAGAACCTCGTCGTAAATTTATTGAAGATAACGCAAAATATGTGCGTAATCTAGATTTGTAAGAGGTGACCCATGGCTGAAAATCAAAATAATAACGTAGAGTTTACCTCTAATAAAGATCAACATTTAAAACGTTCCCTAAAGGCGCGTCATATGAATATGATCGCTTTAGGTGGCGCTATTGGTACCGGCTTATTCGTAGCTGGTGGTGAAGTTGTAAGTACAGCGGGCCCTGGTGGTGCACTTGTGGCTTACGGCCTCATCGGTATTATGGTGTACTTCCTCATGACATCCCTTGGGGAAATGGCGACGTACTTGCCGATTCCAGGTTCCTTTGGGACTTATGCAAAACGCTATGTAGACCCTGCCTTTGGTTTTGCCTTAGGTTGGAACTACTGGTTTAACTGGGCTATTACATTGGCTGCTGAAGTTTTAGCAGGGGCACTCATCATGAAATATTGGTTCCCTGATGTGCCTGCCATTGTATGGTCTGCTCTGTTCTTGCTCGTTTTATTCGGCTTGAACTATTTATCCACACGTTCCTTTGGTGAAAGTGAATATGTATTCTCTAGCATCAAGGTTATTACTGTATTCGTATTCCTGTTCTGTGGCTTTATGCTTATCTTTGGCATTGGAGGCACATCTCCAGGATTTGCGAACTGGACAGTAGGGGAAGCACCATTCGTAGGTGGTTGGGAATCTATCCTCGCTATCTTCATGGTGGCTGGTTTCTCCTTCCAAGGTACTGAGCTTATCGGCGTAGCCGCTGGTGAAGCAGAAGACCCTGAAAAGAACGTGCCAAAAGCGATTAATACAATCTTCTGGCGTATTCTATTGTTCTATATCGGTGCTTTCATAGTTATCGGTTTCTTAATTCCGTACACTGATCCAAACCTATTGAATTCTAGTGTAGAGAATGTATCTATTTCTCCATTTACACTCGTATTTGACCGCTTTGGTTTTGCCTTTGCTGCTAGCTTTATCAATGCTATCATCTTAACGGCAGTACTCAGTGCTGGTAACTCTGGTCTCTATTCTTCTACACGTATGCTGTATGCACTTGCTAAAGAAGGACAAGCACCAAAAATCTTTGGTAAGCTTAATAAACGTGGTGTTCCAGTGCCAGCGTTAATCTTAACTACAGCAATCGGTTTATTTGCATTCCTTACAAGCTTCATCGGCGAAGGTACTGCATATACATGGATTGTTAATATCTCTGGTCTATGCGGTTTCATCGCATGGGTTGGTATCGCTGTTTCTCACTATCGCTTCCGCCGTGCCTTCATTGCACAAGGCAGAGATCTTAGTGAATTGCCTTACAAAGCGTGGTTATTCCCAGTAGGTCCAATCTTGGCGTTTATTCTTTGCGTCATCATCATTGCTGGTCAAAACTACTCCGCTTTTACAGGCGATACAATCGACTGGTATGGCGTATCCGTTGCGTACATCGGATTGCCAATCTTCTTCGCAGTATACTTAGGTTACAAATACATCAAGAAAACAAAACTTGTTCCATTGAAAGAAGTTAACCTAGATCGCGATTTTGATCGATAAAAACATATAATTAGACCTGTTCATTATGAAATAGTGAACAGGTCTTTTTTTGTAATTGTATTTCTGTGAAAGCCTTGATATAATAAATCAAAATATATTGTAGTCAATTAGAGAGGATACAATTATGATTATTACTACAACTATGCATATTGAAAACAAACCTGTACAAGAGTATAAAGGTATTGTATTTGGTGAGGTTGTTGAAGGCCGTAACTTTGTGAAAGATTTCATGTCTGGTATTCGTGATATCGTTGGTGGCCGTAGCGGTAGCTATGAAGATTCTTTGATGAGTGCCCGCAAAGCGGCTCTTGATGAAATGTCTCAACGGGCTTCTAAAATGGGTGCTAATGCTATTATTGGCGTATCCTTCCAATACAGCACAGTAGGTGCAGAAAATGGTATGCTCATGGTTACATGCAATGGTACAGCCGTTATAGTTTAATAAGTAAAAAATAGCAGGGTTAAATCCTTGCTATTTTTTTATATGTTAGTCATGTATAAAAGAAATCCCCTAATCAATGTGTAAGCGAGATAGCTTTCACAAAGAATAGGGGATTTTTATTTAGAAAATAAAGGTACTAATGAATCGTAGCTTTTATTGGGCGATTGTACCTATTTTATCTTATACCAGCTTGCATACATAACGGGTAGTACAATGAGTGTTAGAACTGTTGCCACTAGTAAGCCGCCGCTAAAGGCGATGGCAAGTGGGCTCCAGAATACAGATCCCATAAGAGGAATCATGCCTAAAATCGCTGCGATAGCGGTGAGCATGATAGGGCGGAAACGAAGTGTAGCGGAGTTGATAATCGCTTCAAGTGGTTTTTGTCCTTCTGCTTTGTGGATTTCAATTTGGTCTAACAAGATAATGGAGTTACGGATGATCATACCCGAAAGGGCGATGATACCTAGAATAGCCATAAAGCCTAATGGTGTTCTCGTAATATTGAGAGCTAATACGACACCGATTAATCCGAGAGGTGCTGTGAGCAAAGCCATAATCATGAGAGCAATGCGCTTTAATTGGAACATGAGGATTGTCATGATCACAAAGAGCATAATTGGCATTGGTGTTGCTAGATTTTGTACAGCTGTAATGCTCTTTTCAGCGGCTCCATCAAGTTCAATGGTATAGCCTGTAGGCAAGGAATCGCGAATGTCTTGTAAGGATTTATAAACCTCTTTTGTTTTCGCATTGCCTAAAACACCAGCTTTTACATTGGCGTGAATGCTGATAGTTGGCATCATGTTGCGGTGCCAGATAATACCATCCTCTTGCGTCATAGTGATAGTTGCAATTTGGCTAAGCGGTACGTAGGAACCATTGCCTGTTTGAATTGGTAAGGATGATAGAGCACTTAAGTTATGTTGCTCATTATCTCCTAAACGGAATGTAACAGGAATTGTTTGATTACCTTCATAGTATTCCCCAGATTTAGTGCCAGATAATAAACTTTGCAAGTGTAAGGATACAGCATAGCTATCGATGCCGAGTAGGCGAGCCTTGTTAGGATCGATATGAACGTTAGCTACTGGTTCCGTATCTGGCCAGTCAAAGGCTATATTTTGTAAATCCTTGTCACCTTGCATTTTGCTTTTTACTTGGTTCGCAATGTCTTTTACCACCTTTTGATCTGGACCTGCTACGCGGAGCATCACTGGATATTTAGATGGTGGGCCAATTTGTACAAATTGAGCATTTACGAGGGCTGAAGGGAATTCTTCATTTAAATAAGAAGTTAATTCATCATAGAGTTTATCTCGATCCTCTAAGGATTTTGTAACGATAACGTACTGCAAGAAGTTATTTCGTTGCAACTCAGGTTCCAAGGTGAGAACGAAACGCGGAGAACCTTGTCCTATATAGGATGTAAAGGTTGAAATGTGTTCGTTACCTTGTAAATGTTCATCGATGATTTTTGCTTGATTTGCAGTGTATTCAATGGATGAACTTTGAGGAAATTGCATGGATACGATGATTTCATTACGCGTTGATGATGGGAAAAATTCCTGCTTGATCAATGGTAGTGAAAGTAGGGATAACACAAAGGCACCTAAGGTGATGAGTAATACTACCCTATGATGTCCTAAAGCCCAATGTAACAGTCTTTCAAATTTATTATAGAATGTAACACTGAGATTGTGCATAATATGGTCTCGTTTGGTCCATTCGGATTCAGGTTTTGGAGCCTTGTTTTCTATGATTTTATAGCCGAGAACAGGGCTGACGAGAACAGAGGCGAACCAAGATAGGATGAGAGCCATAAATACAACGATGGATAGAGATTTCGTAAACTCTGCTACCATCCCTTGTGCTAGTGCTAATGGTAAGAAGCCAGCGCAGGTAATGAGCGTACCAGATAGCATAGGGAATGCTGTTGATTGGTAAGCGAAGGTAGCAGATCTAAAGTGCCCCCAACCTTCTTCGAGCTTAACGCTCATCATTTCTACAACGATAATGGCATCATCTACGAGAAGGCCTAGCGATAAGATAAGAGCACCAAGGCTAACCTTATGCAAATAAATGCCGCTTTCATACATCAAGATGAACGTCGTAGACACAACAACTGGAATGGTGAGGGCTACAACAACGCCTGTACGTAAGCCGAGAGATGCAAAGCTTACGAGCAATACGATGGCGATGGCTTCAAATAGAGATTGAGAGAAGTCGCCAATGGATTCCTTAACAATATGTGGCTGATTAGATACTTGATTGAGTTCAAGGCCTGCAGGTATGGTTTTCTTCAATTCTGCTAGCTTTTTATCGATAGCTTCACCAAATTCCACATTATTGCCACCTGCATCCATGGAGATAGCAATACCTATAGCTGGCTTGCCTTCATAGTAGAATTGAGGATCACTAGGATCTTGATAGGTCATGGTTACATCAGCCATATCGCCAAGGCGCAAGGTTTGATTGTTGATGCGAATTGGCATATCTTGTACGGCTTGCGGATTATCGAATAGACCGTTTACTCGAAGATATACATTATTTGTATCCGTTGTAATCATACCAGCTGGTACCATCATACTTTGCTGTTTGATAGCTGTTAACAGCTGTTGTGTACTGATTTTATAGGATGCTAATTTATCCTTATTAATCGTTACATTAAGGGTTTGTTGTTGAACCCCAATAAGGCTGATTTTTTAACGTTTGGAACAGATAAAAGCTGACGTTTTAAGTCTTCCGCTTGTTGACGCTTTTCTTCATAGGAGAATTCATCTCCACTAATGGCGTAGATAATGCCGTATACATCATCGAATCTATCGTTGATAGTCGGCCCTTGAACGCCTTGTGGGAGAGATTTCCATTCGTCGTTAATCATGTTCCGCGCTTCTTCCCAAGCGGGACGAATTTTATCAGATGGTAGATTTTCTTCAGATTAATATAAATAACTGATTTGCTTCCATCTGTGAAAGAGTTTGTATAATCCACGCCAGGTAGGTCGCGTAGTTTTTCTTCTAATTTGTCCGTTACTTGATCCGACATTTCTTGTGGAGAAGCCCCCGGCCAAGCAACGCCGACAACCATGGTTCGCATCGTAAAGTCTGGGTCTTCCATACGCCCCATGTGGTTATATGAGAAGATACCAAAGGTGAGGAGCACAGCCATGAAGTAGTAGATAATGGACTTATGTTTGAGGGCCCATTCGGCTAAGTTAAATTGTTTCATTGACTAACCGCCGTCCCTTCTTGTAATTGTTGAGTGCCTGCGGTGATGACAATGTCGCCTTTAGCTAAACCAGATGTAACGATGACAGAGTTTTACCGAACTCACCAGTCTTAATCGGAACGAGATGAGCCTTTTATCTCGGATAATATACACTGCATTATTGCCGTTAGAGTCTTTTACAAGAGCCGTCAATGGAATAGAAATATTGGTGCTATCTGTGGTAGATAGATTTGCATTGACCGTCATGCCTAGTTGTACCTCTTTAGGAGGGTTTTGTAAGGTAATTTTTACGGTATACGTTCTTGCTACAGGGTCAGGAACTGGTGAAATTTCTCGCACCACACCTTGCACAGTTACATCTGGTAGAGCCCAGAATGTAATAGTAGCAGGACTACCTACATGAACCTTGGCCATTTCTTGTTCGGGAAGGGCAATGACTGCTTCTGGGTCGTGACCGGCCGCTAAGGTGCCAACGCTTTGACCGGCTGCTACGACTTGGCCTGCTTCAATATTGAAAGCAGTAATAATACCTGTATCAGGAGCCGTCAAATTAGTATAGCTATTTTGATTGCTACTCAAGTTGAGGCTGGCCTGTGCTTGTTGTAATTGAGCAGATGTGGCATTCAATTGGTTTTCTGCTTGGTCTAATTGCAACTTACTAATCGCTTGTTGAGCATAGAGCTCGCGATATCGTTTCGCATTGGTTTCTGCTAATTCATAGGCCGATTGAGCAGCTTTCACAGCACCCTCAGCATTTTGTACTTGAGCTGATGTATCTGAACCATTGATTTGAGCAATTACTTGGCCTGCTTGTACAGTATCACCGACATTGACAAATTTGTTGATGACGCGACCTCCAATTTGAAAGGCTAAGTTTGTTTCCGTTTTATTATGGATAGTGCCTGCATAGCCAGCACTAGTAGTACCAGATTCTTCACCGATGGTGATGGTGCGCACCTTGAGGCTCGTATCCTCAGATTGCTTTTCAGATCCGCAACCACTGATTATAGCAGTTCCTATTAAAAGGGCTCCTATGGTTGCTATGACTTTTTGATTCATAGAATCTCTCCTTTATACCACACATAAGCCCTATGGCACACAACTACATATAGGTAGCATTCATAGGACTATATATTTTATGAGAATATATCTAATTTAGCTATTAGATATATAGTAGATAATAGTTCTATTAAATCTATTAGATTTTATTATATATTTTATACAATTTAATAATACTATATTTATATGTAAACGGCTAGGGGTATATATAAAAGTGAGTCCTCCATAGGAGAACTCACTCTTTATAAATCTACAATGATCATAAGTCTACAAGCTAGTAGGTATTAATCTTTTTCTTCTGTTTCTTGTACTACGATAGGTTCTTCATAGGTTACAAGAATCTTATCGATACGAGTATTATCCATATCTACTACTTCAAAGGTATAGCCATTCCATTTTGCTTTGTCTAATTCTTTTGGAATGCGGCCAAAGAGAACGTTTAATAGACCGCCCATTGTTTTGTACAAGTCTTTTTCTTCGCCTGGTAATTCTTCATCGATATGGAAGAATTCTTTGAATTCGTCTACGTCAAGAAGGCCATCTACAAGCCAGGAACCGTCTTCACGTTCGATGATTTTATTTTCTTCTTCCTTGATTTCTTCTTCACCGGAAGGCATGAGACCTACGATTTCTTCCATAATATCATGTAATGTTACAAGACCGCTAAAACCGCCATACTCGTCGAGAACGATCGTTTCATGGACGCCTTCTGTACGGAGTACATTCAACAATTTCATGAGTGTAATGGATTCTGGAATGAGTAATGGTTCTTTCAAACAAGATTCAATAATATCATGAATAGAGCGTTCGCTAGGACGTTGCATAATTTGAACTAATACGTCAGATACGGTAATGAGACCTTTTAATTCATCTAAGGAATCGGTACCTACAGGGATGCGGTAATGGTTAGCATTTTTGAGGACTTCCATAATTTCGTCCTCTGTGCCATTAAGGTCGATCCATTTGAGCTGTGTACGAGGTGTCATGATGTCACCAGCGTTCATATCTGCTAGGTGGAAGATATTTTCCACGAGGATAGGTTCCTCTTCTTCATACGCACCCATGGCAACGCCTTCGGTGAGCATCTTGTTAATTTCAGACTCTGTAACAGGAGCCTCTTCTTTCACAGTCACGCCTAGTAATTTTAAGAGGAATTCTGTGGAAACGCCGAGGAAGCTAACGATAGGTTTCAATGCTACAGACAACCAATAAATCGGTTTTGCTACTACTACGGCGATGCTTTCAGGACTATTTAAAGCCAATCGTTTTGGCACGAGTTCGCCAATAACGAGGGATAAATAGGTGATGATAGCAACGATGAGTAAGGAGCTAATGGATGCTGCATAGGGCTCAATACTTGGAATATTAGCTACTAAAATCTCTTCTAATGGACCAGAGAAGGTAGCACCAGAATACAAACCAGTTAAGATACCAACGAGGGTAATACCAATTTGAATAGTAGAGAACATCTCGTTTGGATTTTCTGCTAATTCAAAGGCTTTTTTAGCACGCTCGTTGCCTGCTTCGGCCATTTCTTCGAGTTTACGTTTTTTAGCATTGACGATGGCCAATTCCGTCATAGAAAATAAGCCGTTTGCTATGATTAATACGACGATAATTATAAAATCTAAGGTCAGATCACTGTCCATGTAAATAGACACTCCTTTTTAATGACATATCATTCTGCACATGAGAATATTAAAATATTACTCTTTAGTATACCATATTAACATCAATAAATGTTTGACACAATAAAAGCACCCAAAAGGGTGCTTTTATTGTATACTATAGGTGTTACTGCCCCAGACTGGTAACAGAAAGGGGGTGAAAACGTGTTTGACACTTTGATTTCCTTAATAGTATCCATCGTAGCAGGTGTAACCTGTCACTACATCTGCAAGTGGCTAGATAGATACTTTCGTCAGTAACTAGCACAAAAAAAGGAGGGCCGCCACCCTCCTTTTTTGTTTGCGTGAAAACGTGTCTCACATTGACTTCCTTTGTCATATATTATGATACATGATTACCTTTAATTTGTAAATATTGCTCTAATAAGGGTATAGTATATATATTAATTTTAGTATTAAAAATAGGGCATACAATTGGGAACTCATGATGGGATTAGATATATGACAAGTGAACAGGAATGGGAACAGGTTTTACAAATAAAAACAGCAGGCCGCGATGATAGTCGGTCTGATACAGAGCATCATCCGTACGAGCCGACAGATTATTGTGTCCTAGAGCGCTTGGCGAACAGAGGTCATATTCGCAAGAAACATACCCTTATCGACTATGGCAGTGGCAAGGGCCGTGTTAGCATTTTTATGGCTTACCAAATGGGCTGTCATTCCATCGGTATCGAATATGATGAACGATTGTATGAAAAGGCTCTTATCAATGGTGAAATCCTAGCAGCGCGCAATCGGGTGAGTTTTGTGCACGGTGATGCGGCGCTCTATGAATTGCCAGATCAAGCAGATCGATGCTTTTTCTTTAATCCCTTTGCACTCCATACGATTAAGCGCGTTTTAGGAAATATCTTTGACTCCCTGTATCATCATCCGCGTGAAATCAAATTATTTTTCTACTATGTTAACGAAGAGGTAGAAAACTTCTTAAATAACCATGTGCGACTCGAACGGGAAGAACCTATTGACTGCAGCGATCTATTTGAAGAAAGCGATGAAAAGGAACGAATTTTAGTGTATTCAGTTAATTTATTTTAATGTATTCAGTTAACTGTATTTAGTATGTAAGAAACCTCAATGTTGAAGGATTGTTTTAGGGGCTCTAAATTTGTACGACTAGGACATAATTCAAATTGAGGTTTTATTCTATTTTTAAGAAACTTTCACCTAGATTATTAAGGAAAAAGCAGATAAATTCTGATATAATAATATATTAGAGATTATAAAATCAAATTATTTTTTATGGTTCTATACATTGATTCGTATGCGCTAATGGAGTGGATAGGGCTGAGTGTATTGAAGACTGGAGGTACCCGTGGAAATTATCGATACAGCATTGATTGAACGTATTCGCAAGGCCTTAATTAAACGTTATGATCGAGATCAACAAATTCAACAAATGATTGAAGAAATTGGTGCCGAAGAGGGACTCAATGAAACTGAATTGGCTATTGTTTACCAAGCTTATTTAGAGGTTAAGGAACGCATATACTATACATCCTCTCTCGTTGATTTGTGGAATCAAATTGAAGAGGTTCAAAAACGGATGTCCATGTTGCATACCTATGATTCTCTTGAGGAGGATTTGTTCGGCAATGTGTTAGGCGACGATAAAGAGAATATCATCATTTCTGATGGATCTTATCTTGGCAAGGGTGCTAGTCATAATAATGATGTATACGCTATGGAACAGGTCCAATTATCGGATATTCCTGTGCAGCATGATTCTACAGTGGGCATGAACCATATTAAATTGAACGAATTGCATTCTATGGGCGGTCTTTTTACAGGATCTGGTGAAAGCTCCCAACATGAGATATCGGACCTTGATGAAGACATTGTAGAGCATATGGATGTAAATCCACTAGATGGCGTGGAAAGCTTAGAAGTCCATCACTTAGATGAAGAAAATCCATTTGATGCGGAAAATTCGGTATTACTTTCAAAATCTAAAGATACAGAAACATCCCATACAAATGAGGATGCATCTAGTAAAAAAGATGATATAAATGAAACTGATATGTCCTCTATTGATCCATATACAGCAGTAAATGCTTTATTATTCGGTAAGTCTGGCTTAGATTCAGATAAAGCCAATAAGAAGATGGAAAAGCTTCTTAAAAAACAATTGAAACGCGTAGATGATGAATGGGCGCGTATCAATGGAACTGATGATACATCTAAAAAATTTAAGGATTATAAAAAATTAAAAGACGATAAGAAATCTAAGGGTGACAAGAAATCCAAAGATGATAAAAAGTCTAAAGAGGATAAAAAGGACAAAAAACATAAAAAGTCTAAGGAAGATAAACATTCCAAATCCGAAGATAAGTTAAAGAAAAAGAAAGACAAGGCTGAAAAGAAGCTTAAGGTCTTAAATGACAAGTTAAAAACAGTATTTTTGGCGGATACTTTCAGTAAAAAAGATAAGAATAAAGACAAGAAAAAGGATAAAAAATCCAAAAAGGATAGATCCGAAAAAAAGCAAAAACGATAGTTTCCGTACGGAATAGTAAGGCCTCTGAACAGAGGTCCAAGGAGAGTACTAGTGCTAAAAAATCGGCAAGTGCTGGAACTATCGACCGCGGATGCGGTAAATGCAAGCGATGTAAGGGACCTAAATGTAAGAAATATCCAACATAATTACAGTTAGGTAGTATAGAGTAGTTACGTTATATGAAAAACAGTTAGGGGTTAATGATGAACCGATGGCAACGATTATTTGAAGGCATACGAACAGAGATTAAGGTGTTTATCTTTTTCTCTGCTTTGTTGACTGCATTTAGAATCGTGTTTCTTGCAGTATTTCAATCACAGCTAGCATCTGTGACGATGGAGAATATCCTCACGTCCTTATGGCTAGGCTTTAGATTGAGTCTCAAGACAGTCGGTTCTTTATGTTTACTAGGCTTTTTAGGTGGCACATTGGTACATACCTTTGTACCTAAATGGCCGTCCTTACGCATTAAACAGGTTGTGTATTCCATAGCGACTGTACTGTTAACCTTCCTATTCTTAGGCCGCATTCCGTTCTACAAAATATTCAATTCCTCTTATAATGCGATGCTCATCAATGGTAAAAACGATGATATCAGCGCCATTGTAAATACGGCGATTAATGAATATAATGCGTTGATGTATATCGTTGGAGCCGTAGTATTGAGTGCAGCCCTATGTTATTTCCTCGTTAAATTCTTGGCGTGGGGTACAAAGAAATATAGTGATTACGTTGATACTCAATTAGTTTGTCCTACTTGGTATCCTAAGACTAAGAGAACGCAATGGATCACAGGTATTGGATTGACTGTAGCTATCGGTGTATTAGGTCTGTTCTTTAGATTTGGTGGTGCTTTTAACTATACGAATTCCATTAACTGGGAAAGTGCGGCACGCCTCAGTTCTAATTTGTTAAACGAGACTATCCTCGACGATGTGCAGGCTCTTTATCGTGTTAAAAGTATTGCAAAACGCGCGGATGAGTTAGAGGTTATCAACTTAACCCCTCAAGAATTGAGTGAGAAAATCAGTGCCATTGGTGGTACATATAATGGTAAGTATTTTGATGGTTCTTTCACAAGAACTATTACGACAGAGCGTTTAGCGGAGCAACCACAGTCCATCAATATAGTTCTCGGTGAATCCTATGGTTTGTGGCCATTCCTCGCTGAATACAACGAACCTGGTGCGTACCTTGTTGAACAAGGTCGTAAATACGCTGCCAGCCCTCAAGCGATGAGCACGCAGCTAGCCCTTGCTCAAGGTACAGGCACGATGCCTGCTATCAATGGTTTACTCACAGGTATGCCTGACACAGGTCTATATCCTAACTATGAAGGTGAAAGTTTTAAACAACCGTATGGTTTAGGCATTGGCTCTGTTATGAAAAAGCTAGGCTATAAAACTGTATTCTGGTACGGCGGATTTAGTACATGGCAAAACGTGAAGAACTTCACCTTGTCTCAAGGCTTTGACGAATTCCACGATGCGTCTGAAATGCCTAGCGAAGAAGGCAATGCGTGGGGCGTAGGCGATAAAGATTTATTTAAAGCGATTTCTGCGTATATGGATCAACATAGAGGGAAAAATCCTCAATGTCATCATGACCACCTCTAATCATCCGCCGTATAGCATCAATGTAGCCAAGGAAGGGTATGATGTGAATAAGGTAAAAGGCCATTTGCCTGATACAATTGCAGAAACTGACAAGCAATTGAACGAAATGGGTCATATTTGGTATGCAGACCATGTGATGGGCGAGTTTATCGCTAGTGAAGAAAAGCAGATCCATCAGCTCTTCGTTATCACTGGGGACCATAGCGAACGATTTACCTTTGCTCGTGAAGTAGGGCCTAATGTGGCATCTACGATTCCCATTATCTTCTACGGTCGCGGTATTCATAAAGACTGGCTTGCTCCTAATGCGTTTGGCATGAGCATTCAAATCATTCCGACCTTGGCAGAACTAGCAGGGCGACCTGGTCAAACCTATGAAGCGATGGTGCCAAGCTTGTTTACACAAGAGGAATTTGTATTTAACCATAGATTATATCTAGATAAAAATGGCAAAGTTTTAGAACAAAGTGCGAATATGCCTCAATCCTATGGGGATATGATTAAAACATGCGCGAACTCGCGGCATGGCGTATTAAACATGGGGATAGTATTCAATAATTTTTGTATACGATACATATGGCAGATATCATATTTGTATCTACCATATGTATCTACATAGTGAATTAAAGGGATTTGTAAGTTAAAGGATGATCTATGAGCACTGTGACGGCTATTATCTTAGCTCGCAACGAAGAAAACATATTGTAGATTGTATTAAAAGTATTCAATTTGCTGATGAAATATTAGTTATTGATGATGGAAGTACAGATCAAACGGTACCTCTTGCTACTAACTTGGGGCTAAAGTTATACCACATCCTCTGAATGGAGATTGGTCACAACAACGGAGATTTGCTATATCTCAAGCACATTGTGAATGGATTCTATTTATAGATTCGGATGAGCGTGTATCTCCTCAATTAGCAAAATCAATCCAAGAATCTATTAAAGGAGAGCCAAAGGCCTATTGGCTACGAAGATATAATTTATTCCATCACAATCCAGCTACGCATGGCGTAGTAAGACCTGATAAGGTTTTGAGATTAATGCCTCGTGAAGGGGCTACCGTGGAGGGGCAGTCCATGAGACTTTTATTAGTCCTTATCCACAAGCTACATTAGAAGGTAAATTGTATCATTATACTTATGATAACTGGCATCAGTTCTTTGAAAAGTTCAATAAATACACTACAGCAGCGGCCAACAAGTACAAGAAACAAGGGAAATCTTGTAGTTTTAGGGGATATTATATTGCGTCCAACATGGGCATTTTTAAGATATATATTTTGCAAGGTGGCATATTAGATGGAAAAATAGGTTTTTATTATCTATCTACCATATGATGTACACCATGACGAAATATGTAAAATTATATTATTTAAACAAATCTAATGGGCAATTATAATCAGTAATTTAGTATAGTAGATTACTATGGGGAATTATTGTTCTTGAAGTAGATATGGAAGTATGAATGAGTGAACAATTTTTCTATCCCTACAACAAAATATAAAACTAATGCTTTGGGCTCCTATATTGAGCACCATCTTTCGAATCATATTCATGATTGTGTATAATCCTTATCCCACATGGAAGGGACGCTGGAAATCTGTATTAGGTTCATTGCGTTATGGCTTTTGGTGGGGCATGGATTTTGATGCTTATGTATTCTTAATACCCTTAGTATTGGTGACGCTCCTGCATTATTATTTGATGGGTATCACCAAATAGAAGATGTTGTACGATTGGTAGGATTAACCATTTATTCCTGCATACTTTACGCAGCTTTTGCAGGAAAAATGATTTTTATAAGCATTTCCATGATACGTATAACTATATGGTTCATTATGGAAATCATGCAGAGAAACGTAATTTGATTGATGTATTCTTTAATCAAGATCGAGGAATTCTCGTCATTTTAGGATTGATTCCTATTACGTTTATATCCTGGTATATGGGAGATTTCTTCTTATCCTTGCCATCTATACCCTATCCAACTATTGAAGAAACTTGGCCTACTGTAGCTTGGAATATAGGTCTTGTGGCTGCCTCCGTTTTGGGGTTTTATTGGTTCCGCTATGGTGGAACCTTATCTCATGATGATAAACCAGAATGGGATACGATTCCTACAGTGGTAAAAGAGGATATATTCTTTGCTCGTGCTACAGTGCCAGATCTATGTGCCTTAGAAACGGTGCTAAAACATCCCCTTCGTGATGAATATACCGCATCTGCTGAGGACATTGATGACGCGATTCACCGTATTGTTCCTAAGGAATATAAAGATTCTTGGCAGGATTTGAATACACCGCTTCATGCATTCAAGCGCGTTGCATCAGGTCCTCGTATTGATAAACCACAACATATATTCTTTATTGTTGGTGAAAGTATCCCACAATGGTCTCTTGATAAACCTTATAAGAAACTTAATATATGTCCTGGTTTATGGGATTTTAAAGATAATCCACATACGGCGCAAGTACCTAATTTCTTGCCTGCCGGTAATGTATCTCGTCCATCCATTGTGAGTCTGTTATCTGGTGTCTATGATGCGGGTATGGAAATCAATGAACGGGAAGCCTTCTGGCATGAATCATTGCCGACTTCTTTGGCATCTCAAATGAAGCGTTTAGGTTATGATACGATTTACTGGTATGGTGGTAATGCATCGTATGGTAACTTTAATCACTTTGGCAAGGCTCAAGGATTTGACCGCGTAGAAAGTGCTTCCGTTTTTGTGGTCCCCATGCACCTAAGACTTGGGTAGGCGTTTATGACCATGTATTTTAGAACATATTGAAGAGAAAATCAAATCTTTAGAACATCCTACATTCCATTTTATTTATACTACATCCAATCATGGTCCTTATAAAATGGAGGATTCCTTATTAGATTATGATCCTGAACAGGTGATGCCAAACCTTGGAGATGATTTAAAATCCAATAAGAAACGCAACAAGGAATTGGCTACCTATCGCTATAGTGATAAGGCGATTTTTAACTTTGTTAATGCTATGAAAGAGGCATTTCCTGATAGTTTATTCGTTGTTACTGGTGACCACTCTAATCTATTTGGCTCTTTGAATAATACATCCTTAATTCAACGAGACTATACCTTGCGCGATACATTCTGTACGGTAGGGCTGTTACAACACCCTGCTTTCACCAAGGATACGATTACGGCGCCAATTGGCACGCATATGAGCCTCATGCCTACCATTATTGAAGCCATTGCACCAAAGGGTTTCGAATATTATTCCATCGTACCGTCCTTGTTTGATGAACAGCCAGATACATTAGTTACACCGTATCAATGGATTACACCTCATATGATGGGCGATGTTCGTATGGATTATGGTGAAAGTAATATACCGTCCTATAAACCGGTTGAGCCAATTCGCCCTATTAATAATCATGGGGACGATGCGCGAGATTGGACAATGTTGACCATGTGGCTTATTAATCATGAGGACAGCATGAATAAGTCGTAGTATAATTAAATGATAATAGTCTATTGATGTATATGTAATCACTATTTCGTATACATCAATAGATGTTACTATATGTGTATTGATATGTGTATGATAGGAGGAACCTATGTCTATAATCAATGTTGTAGGCGCCAAAATTTGGGGTGGCGGTGAACAATATGTATATGATATTTGTAAACAATTACAACAACGACATAGGACTGCGTATATCTTAGTGGACCAATCGAATGAAGATATGCAATCTCGGTATGCTCAAGTGGGCCATGTGATGACTGCTAATCTCTATACCTTGAAGGGTTTTCTATCTGTTAATGCCGTGGCTAAACAGATGAAAGAACAGGGGATTAATACAATTGTATGCCACTCTGGTAAATATATCTTATTCTGTATTGCTCTTAAGCAGTTAACAGGTGCTAAATTGGTGTTTATAAAGCATAATCTTGTACCTGGTAAAACAGATATATATCATAGATGGATCAATGCACAAGTAGATGCCTTCGTTTGTGTGTCTAAACTTGTTTATGACGATCTTATGACGCCTGCTATTAAGGATACTAGCAAATATCATGTTGTATATAATGGTATTGATCCGAACCGATTCCAGTCTTTTTCAGCTGCTGTTCCCATGAAATATAAGGTTAGAACCTTTGGATATAGTGCGCGTATAACAGAACGGAAAGGTTTGTATCTGATTTTAAGTGCTCTGGAACAGATTCATCAAAACAATCCCGATGTTCGATTGATTATATCGGGGGCTGGTACAGAGGATCAAATTAAGAAATTAAAAGATTATATAGATGCACATCAAATGCATTCTTATGTTGAATTTATAGGCTTTACACGAGATATTGAAGGTTTATATAGATCCATAGATTGCTTACTATTGCCAACGATAACGCGTGAAGCCTTTGGTCTCGTTATTTGTGAGGCTATGTATTGCGGTGTACCAGTCATTACAAGTGGCTCTGGGGCTCAGCGAGAAATCATAGACGATGGTGAATCTGGATTTATTGTAGATCCTCTGAACGAACACAGCTTACAACAAGCTATGGAACATGTGATGAGTGATGCTGTAGACTTGCCAAATATCATCACAAAGGCACGACAAGTTGTGGAACAGCGATTTATTGTTAATCGTGTGGCAGATGAATTAGTTACGATTATAGATAATTTACACTCCATTGATAAGTAATGATAAGGTTTGATAGTTATTTAGTGGATAGGAGTTTGAGATGGGATATTTAGAAACACAATGGCAGCGAGGTCGTAAGATTTACGGCAAACGTAGTTGGAGGGAAACACGACGCACTTTCCTTCATACAATGCGCTCTATCCGCAATAAACGAGAAATAGAGGCACTAGAGAGCTATTTTGCACGCTATACGCCAGATCCAACATTATTAGACCGTCAAGTTGGTCTATTTGAGTTAATGACGAGATATTTCTTGTTTAAAAGCTCAACACCACAGGAACGATTAGAGGCTATTATTAATCATTTTGATTATTTGAAAGATGTATTTACAGATGAAGCCATTCGCGAAATGTACTCTGTAGATCCAGATAATATTTATGACGATGTAAGTCGTATGAATCGTGGTTTTATCGTATGGGAATCAGAAGACCTTGATATGGTGGCCCGTTTATATTATGGACCGGGTCAACGAAAAGAAGGTTTTTTAACCTTGTTGTTAACCTTGGGTAAACAAGGCGTATACCATGCTAACTTCCGCTTTGGTAAAGGTTTTAATGGGGAGCCTGCTATGTGGATTGGCACGATTCAAGGATATAAAGATGGCCTTGATAATGCTAAAACAGTTACTAAAAGATGTTTGGGTATCGACCAAAAAACTTTATTATGTTCCTATTACGCCATATTGCGGTCCTTTGTAAGGTCGAATCTATTTATGCCGTATCTGATGAAGGATTCTATACAAATACCCATTTAGTTCGCGGTCATCGCGCTAAGGTAGCTGAGCTAGATCCATTGTGGGAGGAATCTGGTGGTGTTGTATGTAGTGATGAGCGTTTCTTCAACATTCCATTAGAGGAATATCGTAAACCTATTGAAGAAATTAAATCACAAAAACGTAGCCAATACAGAAAACGCTATGAATTACTCGATCAATATGAGCAAGAGATTCAAGATCATCTGAAACCATTGTTACGTGTAAAATAGATATCTATAAAATAGATGTTAATATGATGAAAATTAGATTGTAACTATGTAGGTGAAAAGGGGTTAGTATGCAATCTTGGATAATTAAGCATTCTGAAATGGTGCTGACCGTACTCATTTCACTGATGATATGTATGACACGGTCATCTATGGCACTAGGGAATTTAATATATAGCCTTATTATATTGATGACCTTAGTAACTTGTTGGTATAGACGACATGAAATCTCTGTACCACAGTCCATACGACAATATGGATGGGCCTATGTAGGCATGTTACTATGCGTATTACCGTCCGCATTAATCAGCAATGATATAGCGGTGACCACAAAATATTTCTTTAATATTTGGGTTTGGAAGGTATTAGTCATCGTACCAATTCTGTTATTTATTAAAAGTTCTCGCAAATTATATGCCATATTATCCGTATTCTTTGTATATATGGGTATCGATGCTTTATCTGCCTTTGCACAGTATCTATTGGGCTATAATTTAGGTCCAGGAGGTCGTGCAGGTGGTGTTATTCATGGCTCTATGATGGGGCTAGCCATGTTGTTAACATTGGCCTTTCCATTGGCTTTAATTACTGCTTATGATAAAGCATTTCCTTCATATCTGAGAAAATCAGCTGTATTTTCTTTATTTGGTATGTTATTGGGGATGTGGGGCAATCAAAGTCGTGGTTCTTGGTTATTTAATGGTATTAACGGTATACTCATAACATTACGTTATTGCTTTGTTAATATTCGCTATATGTTGGTACTACTTGTAGCCGTTGTAGGTATAGGATATGCATTTAGTAGTAATCAAGCCTATGTAGCTCGTTTTGAAAGTACTTTTAATATAAGCACAGATGGTTCAAATTTGGGCCGTATTTATGTATGGGAAGCAGATAAGCAAATGATTATGGATCATCCTGTAACAGGTGTTGGTCCTGGGTTATGGCAAAAAACATATCGAGAACACTATAAATTAAAACAAGAAACTCAAGATCTAGGCCATTCTCATAATAATCTATTGCAAATAGCTTCTGAATCTGGCATATTAGGCCTCATTGGATTTCTTAGGATTTTCATTCTTTATATTCTGTAAATCTTTGATACATTATGTTAAATCAAGAAACCCTTATGATTTATCAATAATGGTAGGCTTTATTAGCTATTTGTTCTTGTTTGGATCTATAGATTATACATGGGGAAATTCATCGGGGATCCGCATGTTTTGGATTGTTATGGGCATCATGATTCAATTGAAAATAAATGAGAATCACAAGATTATTTAGGAAATATTTACGTATTATTTAATTGATTTTTATGTCTGATTTAAATAGACTGAAAATCTCCAAAAAACTACATAAAAGATAGCTAAAATCTATGGTTTTTCATAGTTTTAAACTTTTGAATATGATACAATATAAGTAAATATTGGTACATTGTATTCGTATGTTTTAGAGGTTGTTTTCTTGAAAATTGTATTGAGAAAACAACCTTTTTTTATAGTTTGGGGTATTAGTATGAATAGTTATGGATATAATAATCACAACAAGTTGCTTGTTAGTAAATTTATAGTACTTATAGCCGATTATATTTCTATTGTGCTAGGCACATTAGCAGCTTATCATCTACGTTTAAATTTGCCATTTTTACCGGTAAGTCCACATTTTAAGGTAGATGAAATCTATGTATATGGCGTTATACCTTTCGTATTTTTAGCTATATTGCTACTCAATAATACCTATTCTGTTGTATCTCCGTATTGGGATACTATGAAAAACCTATTCCGCAGCATCACTATTGGCGTAGTTGTATCTATTGTGCTCATGTATACAGGGCACGTAATCAACGATGTATCCCGATTATTTGTTGTTTTTGCTTACTTATTCATGTTGCTCTTTATCTTTAGCTCCCGTTTTATTGTAGGCAAGATTCTTTCTAAGGCCGGATATTTAACGATACCAGTTTTATTAGTTGGTGCAGGTAAAACAGCAGAGCTCGTAAAGAAATCCTTAGATCGCATGCCGATTGCTACGTACAAGATTATTGGTTATGTAGATGATAATCCTAAATCCTCTACTATTGCTAAAGAATATCCATGTCTTGGTGCTTTTTCTGATGTTGAACATGTTATCAAAGATACAGGTGTACAAACAGTTCTTATTTGTGCACCAGGGTTAGAACCTAAAAAGTTAGTATCTTTGATCAATCGATTGCAATTATTGGTAAAACGAGTAGCCTTTGTGCCTGAATTATTTGGTTTGCCCACAAGTAATATTACGGCTCGGGGCATGATGGAAGAGCAAGCCGTTGTATTGCGCGTACAAAATAACTTGGCTCGCAAGTCTAACCGCATTATGAAGCGCATATTTGATATTGTAGCTACCGTATGTGGGGGCATCTTGATTTTGCCAATTTTAGCCATTGTAGCCGTACTGATTTATCTAGATTCTCCAGGGCCTATCGTATTTGGTCATAAGCGCGTTGGTCAAGGTGGTAAAGAGTTCCCATGCTATAAATTCCGCTCCATGGTGCCGAATGCACAAGAGGCATTAGAGGTATATTTGAAAGAAAATCCTGTAGCCCGTGAAGAATGGGAACGAGATTTCAAATTAAAAGATGATCCTCGTGTTACTCGTATTGGTAAATTCCTTCGTAAAACAAGCCTTGATGAATTGCCACAATTGTGGAATGTTCTCGTTGGGGATATGAGCCTTGTAGGTCCTCGTCCTATCGTGCGTGATGAAATCGTAAAATACGGTGACTATATCAACGACTTTTACCTTGTACCACCAGGAATTACCGGTGTATGGCAAGTGAGCGGTCGTAGCGATACTACCTATGAAGAGCGTGTTTTGATGGATTCTTGGTATGTTCATAACTGGTCCGTGTGGATTGATATTGTATATCTTTTGAAAACTGTGTTGGCTGTCGTTAAATCGAAAGGGGCTTATTAGTATTAACTATGAGGGATAGTAGTTTTGATATCATGAAGGGGATTGCTATTTTGCTTGTTGTTTTAGGGCATTCTGTTCCAGACCAAGCAAGTGCTAGTGGTATTGCTAGTTATCCTCTATATTTGATACGAACTATAATTTATAGCTTCCATATGCCTGTATTTTTCTTTGTAGCTGGCTATTTTATGCATATACCTTTGAAAGAGGGCTTCCAGAAATTCGTAAAAGATAAAAGTATACGGTTAATGGTTCCTTATTTCACTATTGGTTTATTATATTTTCCTTTCAAATTAGCTTTATCAAAATTTGCAAATCAGCAAATTAATCCGCAAGATATATGGAAAATATTAATAGGTATTAATCCGGATGGGGAACTATGGTTCTTATATTGTTTGTTCTTCATTTCAATCTTGATTGCCATATTGGTTAAGCGTGTAAATTTAGGTTTACTAATTGGATCTTTCCTTATTGGAATGCTATCTGATGTATTAAATATCTTTTCTATAGCTATGATATCGGAGATATTGTACTTCCAATTCTTCTTTATCTTGGGATTATATATAAAGAAATATGCGCTATTGGATTATATGAAATCCGCAGGAATAGCTTTTATATCTATGGTGATTTTTGGTGTAGGTAATTATGCATTACTACATGATATTAATGTGTTTAAAATACTTACTCTTGTAACAGCAGTTTCGGGCATTACTATTACATACTATATAGCTAACCAAATCTCATCTAGAATCGGATTATATAAAACACTATTAATCTTTTTAGGCACTGTCTCAATGGATGTTTATATCTTTAGTGATATCGTTAAGATTCCATTCAGAATTATACTTTGGTCTAAATTAGGCTTGTATTATGAAGCTTTTATTGTGTGCTTCCTAGCATCTACAATTCTATCTATCTTGATAGGTTATATATTAAGAAAAAATTATTATTCACGATTGCTATGTCTTGGTATGAAAAAATAAGGATATACATATGAAAAAACAATTTGATTATTTAGTAGTTGGGGCAGGCCCATTCGGTGCTGTATTTGCCCATGAGGCGCACAAGCGTGGTAAATCTGTACTTGTTATCGATCGTCGCAATCATATAGCAGGTAATTTGTATTGTGAAAACAAAGACGATATTAACATTCACGTGTATGGTGCGCATATTTTCCATACATCCTTAAAGCATGTGTGGGATTATGTGAATCAATTTGCTGAGTTCAATCACTATGTAAATAGCCCTGTAGCGAACTATAAAGGTGAAATGTACAATTTGCCTTTTAATATGAATACCTTCTCCAAAATGTGGAATATTCGAACTCCTAAAGAGGCACAGGACATCATTACCAAGCAACGATCTGCTATTACAAGTGAACCTAAGAACCTAGAAGAGCAAGCTATTAGCCTTGTTGGCACAGATATTTACGAAAAGCTCATCAAAGGGTATACGGAAAAACAATGGGGCCGTAAATGTACAGAATTGCCAGCTTTCATTATTAAACGCTTACCAGTTCGTTATACATACGATAACAATTACTTTAATGACCGTTTCCAAGGCATTCCTATGGGCGGTTATACGAAGATGATTGAACGCATGTTAGAGGGTATTGAAGTCCGTCTAGGTGTAGATTTCCTTAAACATCGCGATGAATATGAAGCCTTGGCAGATAAGATTATCTATACAGGTCCTATTGATGAGTATTTTGATTACTCTGAAGGTGTATTGGGATATCGCGGTCTACACTTTGAAACTGAACGTCTTGAAGAGGAAAACCATCAAGGTGTTGCCGTTGTGAACTATACGGAAGGGGACATTCCGTATACTCGCATTATTGAACATAAGCATTTTGAATTTGGTACACAACCTGTTACGTATGTAACTAAAGAATATCCAAAAGACTGGAAAATTGGCGAAGAGGCCTATTATCCAGTAAATGATGTAAAGAATTTAGATCTTTACGCAAAATATGTTAAAAAAGCAGAAACGATTTCTAATGTTATCTTTGGTGGTCGTTTAGGGGAATATAAATATTACGATATGGATAAGGTTATTGCTAGCGCTTTGGCATTAGTAGAAAAGGTGTTAGCCTAAATAAGTTTTCATATGGTAAGTAGATAGACTTGAGAGACAACACTCATGTAGGAGAGTACTAGTGAATATTAAGATTTTAGTAGCCACCCATAAACAATATTGGATGCCAGAAGACTCTGTCTATATGCCAATCCATGTAGGTCGAGAAGGCAAAGCTGATATTGGTTATACCGGCGATCATACAGGAGATAATATCTCCTCAAAAAATGCGAATTATTGTGAGTTAACAGGCCTTTATTGGGCTTGGAAAAATCTTGATGCGGACTATATTGGTCTCGTTCATTACAGACGTTACTTTACGCGCAAAGAGGTGCGTTCCGTAGAGGACAAAAAGAATCAAATTCTTACAGGTCCAGAATGGGAAAAACTACTTTCAGAGTATCCTGTAGTGGTAGCAGATAAGCGTAAATATTATATTGAATCCAATCGTTCTCACTATAATCATGCCCATCACAGCGACGGCCTTGATGCGGCAGAGCAAATCATCGCTGAAAAATATCCAGAATATAGCGCTGCTTTCACAAAGGTTTGCAATCGCACATGGGCACACATGTTCAATATGTTTGTTATGCGCCGCGACCTATTTGATCAATACTGCGAGTGGATGTTCTCCATCTTGGAAGAGATTGAACATCGCGTCGATATTTCCAATTACGATACATACGAAGCGCGTATTTATGGTTTTGTAAGCGAAATCTTGCTTGACGTATGGATTGAAGCTAATAACATCGACTATAAAGAACAAAATGTATCTTTTATGGAGCCTCAAAATTGGTTGAAAAAGGGTAGTTCCTTTGTGTTGCGTAAATTTGGTTTACAAAGTAAAGGCTAGGTACCATTGTGAATCCAGTACTATCTATCATTGTTGCAGCATATAATGCGGAAACTACAATTAAACAAGTTATAGACAGTGTATATTCACAAAATGTAGACACATCTCTCTATGAGTTGATTATTATAAATGACGGTTCTCAGGATAAAACAGGGGAACTGCTTGATACATTGGCTAGTGCCTATTCTGATATGTGTCTTGTGATTCGCCATATTCCAAACGGTGGCGTATGTAATGCTCGCAACTATGGCATGTCTATTGCACGCGGCGAATACGTAACCTTTATGGACTCTGATGATTATTATGGTGAAAGCATTCTTTCTGCCTTTTTCGAGAAATATAACCAGCATCCACAGATAGATTTTTGGAAATATGGTGCTGTTGAACATTACATTGAGCATGGTGAAAGCCTTCGTGACAAGGTAAATGACGTGACGGATTTTCTATCTAGTGATGCTACAGATATTTTACGAATGGCTCTTGAAATGGAATATATTCCTCTCTTTGGTTATGTGTGGAACGGATTTTATAAACGATCTATCATCGAAGAGCATCATATTCAATTCTCATCAGAATATATTATGGAGGACTTTATGTTCTCCTTCGAATACTTAACTCACGCACAGTCCATGGGGACGATTCCTCATGTGTATTATCACTATATGCTCGACTTAGATAAGACTAGTCTTTCTAAGAAATGGGAGCCAAAGTACTACGAAATGTATCGCTTGAAGGTTCAAACCATTCATCAATATATGGTTAATGTAGGTATTGATGATGCACAGTGCTACCAATTGTTGAGTGTGTTATACGTTAAATATATGTATTCTGCACTAGAACGGATGGGCGCAGTTTCTTCGATAGCTGGTAAATATACATGGTTACAGCAGTTATGGCAAGACGATGTATATAAGGCTATGCAACCTCATATGAAGGGTGGTGCCTCTCTCATCGGCGTATTATCTGGATTGCTTAAATATAAATGGAATTTAGGTATTATCGCATGTACAGAGTGCATTTCCTTTGTGCGCCATCGCTTAAAAGGTCTATTTGCAAAGATCAAATCTAATTAGAAAGAAGCACGATTATGATAAACCGAGAATCCCGTAGATTGCGTGTATTACAAGTCGGTATGACACGTAATCTAGGTGGCATAGAAACATATTTGATAGAACAATTTAGACATCTTGATAAAAGTAAAATTGATTATGATTTTGTGAACATCACAGGGGAATACTCTATTTGTTATGAAGATGAAATCTTAGCCTCTGGTAGCAAGATTTTTAAGGTTGTTTCCAGACATAAAAACCCATTGCTCCACTATTGGCAGTGGTTTAATATATTGTTACAAAATAAAGGCGTTTATGATGTAATTGTCTTGAATACGAATAGCTTGGAATACGTGTTTCCTCTAGTATTGGGAAAAATCTTTGGCATACCTGTTCGTGTTATTCATAGCCATAATTCAGGCTTTGAAAACAAGCAAGGCTTGGCTCGTCGTCTCTTGGTGGGAATGAACAAGAAATTATTGGCTTGGAGTGCTAACTTGCGCTTTGCATGCAGTCAATTTGCAGGACAATGGATGTTTAAAGATAATCCATACCATGTTATTTACAACGCTATTGATATTCACAAATATGATGCGGACTTAGCCGTTCGTGATGAAATGCGCCAAGCTTTAAACTTAGATACAGCGCTAACATTGCTACATGTAGGGCGTTTTTCGTATCAAAAGAATCATAGTTTCTTACTCGATATATTTAAGGAAGTGCATAGTATTCAGCCCGATTCTGTGTTGTTGTTAGTAGGGGATACTACTGAAGAAAGTGAATTCTTAACGGAAGTCAAACGAAAAATCAAAGCATACGGGTTAGAGAATGTCGTTCGTTTGCTAGGCAGACGAGATGATGTTAATAAGATTATGCAGGCTGCAGATGTACTTGTGATGCCGTCCTTTTTTGAAGGCCTTACCGTTGTTGGTATTGAGGCACAAGCATCGGATTTACCACTGCTTTTATCTGATACAGTAACTAAAGAATTGGGACTTTTACCATCTACTCAATTCATTTCATTAGAAGCAGGTCCTACAGCATGGGCTGAGGCAATAGTAAATAGTAAACAACATAATAGACAGAGTCGTTATGAAGAATTAAAAGCAGCTGGCTATGATATTGGGAACGAAACAGAGCGTGTAGAGAAGTTATTAATAGATGCTTATCATGAGCTAGCATAATAGTTGGGAGAAGGAATGGAGTTAGCATTACAACAGGCCATCGATGCACATCCGGTCATTACATTTGATGTCTATGATACGCTAGTATGTCGCGTTATCTATAAAGATAGAGATCTATGGCAATTAGTGGATCGGGAATACCAAAAGCGAAATCATGCAAAGCCCATTGGTTTTTACAAGAAACGGGAGACGGCTGACCATAAGGCGCGTAAAACGTATCCGTACCGAGAGGTAACACTGGACGAGATTTACGAAGTCTTTGCTGATTTATACGGTCAGGAATTATCCGATGCATGTAAGGCTTTAGAAATTGAATTAGAAATCAATTTAACCTTTCCTAATGATGAGGTTATAGAGGCCTATCAATACGCGTTGAAGCAAAACAAAAAGGTATATATCATTTCCGATATGTATTTGACGGATACCATCATTGGTCAAGTATTAGAACATAATAAGATTACAGGTTATGACAAACTATTTGTGTCCTGCATATACCGCAAAACTAAACATGAAGGGGAGCTTTGTTTAGTGCTGTGTTAGAGGAAATCCGAGCAGAAGCTAAGAATGTGCTGCACATCGGAAATGATGCTAAGGCAGATATTCAACAATCTAAAGCTGTTGGCTTAGATGCGTACTTAATCAAGCCTCCTAGTCGTAAATCGTACGTCAATGAAAGCAAGGCGAAGAGCGATTTAGATTATTCTTTGTTATATGGTTTTATCAAGAAACATAACTCCCTCAAACGCCTGATTCCTTGGCGTATCGCTTGGGATTCGATGTGTTTGGTCCTATTGTTAAGGGCTTTATGGAATGGATTAAGGCACATAAGGATAACTATAATCTTGATGCTATTTTATTCTTAGCCCGTGACGGCTATGTATTGCAAGAGATTAGTGACCAAGAGGGGAATTTACTAGTTTCTACTCTTATTTATCTCGTCGATCTGTAGTTATTCCTATGATTCAGTATCGTCAGTCCTTAGAGGACATTTTGCGGTTATATAAATCTTGGCAATCAAATATAAAGCTGAATACTTTATTTAATCGATTGGGCATTCCTTATGATGCGGAGGTTGTTCGTTCCGTTGGTTTAAGTGAAAGCTCCACTTTTACGCGCGATGAATTGCCTCAAGATGAGCGAATTCAAGCCCTCTATAGTCAAGTGCGAGCGAAGGTATATTATAATTCACAAGAACAAGGACAGTTATTGTCGGATTATCTCAAACATTATAAGGATTACGGCAGAATTGGTATTGTAGATCTTGGTGCTGGTACCATTGTATCGGCGCTTCAGCAATATAGTACAATCAAGAACTATAATATTGATTGGATTCCGCTCTACCTACAAAATAGTCTTGAGCCAACGGATTCGTACATTAATGTTTCTCAAAACTACGAATTGCAAACAGCGTTGCGCTTAGGTTATATGTTCTTAGAGGTATTCTTTACGGCTCCACATGGTACGACCTTAGGCTATGAGTACAATGAGAAATGCGAAGCTGTGCCTCTACTAGAGGACTACGAATATAGCTCCATACCTGAGGAATATAAGAATCGCTTGGCTGAGCTACACCAAGGGGCTATGGACTTCTATCAGTCTTATCCGCTAGATATGATGCAATATGGCTCTATTGATGCGGATCTAGTGATGACGAACTTCATTCAATTTGTCTTGCATCCAGATGATGAAGATGTAGCGTACTGGGGACCATATCCAGTATATATAGACTCCTTTGAGCCGATGGTTAAGAATAAATCCTTGGCTGCTTATTTGAGTAATCCAAAACAATTGGTTACGGACTTTAAGGATAGCATCTGGCCTGCAGGTTTCTTACATGCTCTAGGTAATTCTAATCTATTATTAGGTATGTTAAATCATAGTAATCAACTGCGATTATCTTTGAAAGATAAGTTGGTGAAGCGATGAAAGTAAACTGGTCATTATTGGAAAATATTGGTTCTTTGCTAACTGTAAAAGGGCTCCAATATATTCTGAGCTTTATTACCTTCCCTTATTTAGTGCGGGTTCTTCACGTTGATGGCTTTGGTCAGCTCGCCTTTGCTACGGGCGTGGTACAGTACTTTTACTATTTTCTAACTTTGGCTTTGACCTCAGTGGACCTAAAAGTATTGCGCGCCATGATCGTGGGCCAAAGAGGGGCTTTTATTTCAGTTCCATCATGGGGGCTAAGCTCTTTATTCTCGCCGTTATAACCGCTGTGTTTGGGATATTGATGTTTATCCTGTCTAACTGGTTCAATTATAATGCACTCCTTTATGGGGCGGTGTATTTAAATGTTATTGGTACGGCTCTGTTTCCAATTTGGTTCTTCCAAGGAATACAGAAGATGCGCTACATCACCTTTGTTAGTATCTTAGGTCGTATCGTATCGGTAGCGGGGATTTTTATCTTTGTAAATACCTTAGATGATATCGTGTGGGCTGCATTTTTTCAGTCTATTACAAATGTAATTGCAGCAGTATTTTCGTGGATCATCATTTATAAGGAATATCCAGATATTTTGATGCGCATTAAATGGTGTCATATTAAGGATGCCATTAAGGATAGCGTTCCGTACTTTGGCTCCATGGTGGCTATTAATCTTTATACTAGCTCCACTATCGTATTCCTCGGTTTAGTAACGTCCGACTACGTCGTGGGCATCTATACGGCGGCAAATCGTATCATCGATGCTTTCAGAGGTGGTCTAAGCCCTGTAGTTGACGCCTTATATCCGTTTGTTAATAAAATCGCCAAGGAATCCAAGGAAAGAGCTCAATCCGTGTTGCGTAAAGCAACCATCATTCTTTGTTCTGGTACATCCTTGCTCTGCATTGGTATCTTTGTAACTGCTAAATGGTTGGTTTACTACATTCTTGGACCAAGCTATGAGGAGTCCGTGTCGGTATTGCAAATATTAGCATTCTTGCCGTTAGTGGTTATTACTAGCAATATTTATGGCCTATTCGGTATGATATCCTTTGGTCATCAAAAGGAATTTGTTACGATTTTAGTTCACTCTGCCATTTTAGATTTATGTATCGTGTTCCCTTTACTCTATTACATGGGGGCCGATGGCGCAGCATTGACCATGCTTTTAACAGAAATCTATGTACTCTACAGATGTATTAAATTCGTAAATGCTAGTGATTTTAGATTTTTATAATTAAATAAAGAAGTGAAAGCATATGAATACATATATTTTAAACGACCTTAAACGAAAATGGTGGCAAATAGCCCTCGTAGGTATCCTTTGTGCTATCGTTATCATCGTGTCTCGTACGGTACTAGTAAAACCAATCATGGTACATGGTCCCATCAATGCATCTGTTATCTTTACAGTAGATAATAAGACCCCAGATACTATTGTGAAGGATGATCTTCATTTAAGAGGAATGCTTCAATCACAAGGTTTTATCATGGGTTTTGTGAAGCAAAGCTCTAATGATCTTGATTGGTCTAAACTCAACTCCAATTGGGGTGCCATGGATGCGGTCAATCAGTTCAAATGGTATCAACAACATGTCTTTGTAAATACAGAGGATCCTAAAATTTACGAATTGTATATCATGTTTAATCCTAATGATGTACAAGATCCAGACTATACGAAGGCTCATTTGGATATCTTAATTAATCAGTACATTAGCTATGCCAATAGCAAGGTACAAGCTATCAATCCAAACTATTCTATTCGTCTCGTTGATAAACAAATTGTTGAAGGCGATGCACAATTTAAAGATGAAGGCTTCTTACCTGTGAAATACGGTATTATAGGCTTTATTTTGGGTAGTATGGTTATGATTTTGTTTGTTTCTGTAACAGCTGTAAGGAAGTATCGTCATGGTAGATAGCCAATTTTGGTTCATATCGCTGTCCCTCTCATCAGTCTTGCTGTTGTTAGTGACACTATATGCACTAGATTTTGATTTACTATCGCCAGTTATCGCAACACAGTCGTCCTTAACGATTGCTAGCATTCTGTGCACCATTATGGTAAAACAGTGGCAACTGCCCATGCATGGCAGCACCGTGTTAATCCTCATCAGTGCACAAATCGTGATGACCTTGGGTTCACTTTACGTGGCCCATTGTTTGAATGATAGCACTATAGTAAAAGCTAGCATATCTACTAAGAATATGAGTGATGTGTATATTCCGATGTATCGCCAAGGTATTTTATGGATATTGCTAGCTGTTATTGTAGGCTTAGCAGGTCATGAGATGTATACCTTAGCGGAAAAGGCAGGGAATAAGAATGGCATTTTAGGTATCGCTAGTTCTATTCGTCCTTATATTATGGCTGAAAGCTCAACAATAAAGCTATCTCGCTGCATGGCGTATTATCAAATCTTAGTGCAACAAATAACATATTTATCAATATTTGCTTTTATTCAGCGCTCAGTCTTTAAGGCGTGGCGCTGGAGTAATCTATGTTATTTAATACCTCTACTATTTTTCTTCCCCTTTGTGTATTTAACAACGGGGCGCATTCTAATCATTACCTTAGTTATATTCATCTTTACGATCATCGGTCATGCCTTGTACCGCAAATATGAAGGTTATGCATATGCGAAGAAATTGCTCACAACAGCAGGGATATCCTTTTTATCTTTTTTCTTACTATTTATAATTGTAGGTACTTTATTTGGGAAAGGTATTAGTTCTAATTCATCAGCTCTTGAGATTCTAGCACATTATGCAGGGATTTCTTTATCTGCCTTTGATGTATTTTTACAGTATCAACTAGCGGATTCAACCTTGATTGGTCAAACTATATTTATAGGTCCTTACAGTAATTTGAATACACTCGGTTTTAATCTACCTAAGCCAAGTATTTTCTTATTCTTTACCTATTTCTACAATATCGATACGAACGTATATACATCGCTAATGCGGTATTACCATGATTTCTCTTTAGTGGGGATGTATCTTTTCGCGTTGCTCATCCTTATGGTATATACAATTCTGTATTACACCTGTAGACAACGCAACAGCATTCCAATGATATTAGCATATGCTACCTTTGTATATCCTTTATATCTATTTTATGTAGATGACCGAATTTTCATGGATTTTTTTGGTACACAAATCATTTATATTGTTGTGTTACAGTTTATTCTCATTAAATTATTATATAAATATAAAGCATAAACTAATCAATTAAAAGACTAATACTTCAAATGTTATCGTTTGAAGTATTAGTCTTATTTATAGGTGTAATCTTTTTTGAAAAGTAGTCGTTTATATACATAAGAAATCTTTTATTTATTATATTTTTTCGTTTTATCAATCTAAAAAAGTAATCTAAATATAATAATTACATATAATGATTAGATATAAATAAAGATGAAGAATTAATGGAAGTTTTAATAAATTCCCATAGATATTTTATAATTATCATGTATACTATCAATATCGAAAATATTAAATATTAATGTTTGGGATTATTATTATTGACATTCGAGAAATATTGAGGGAGAAAATATGAGTACTACATTTATGTTGATGAATAATCCAATGGATTTAATTATGAATCTAGTGGTAAATACTACAGTTAATACAGATAAAATGGCATTAGAAGGTGCTATTGAGAAGTATAAAGTTGATTTTGATGCAAAAACTAAACAAGCCATTTTTACTTTTAAAATGTATGGCAGTTCTAAGTTCTATAAATTACGTATTGTTGCAGATGCTAAAAAGAATTTAGAAGAACTTACTTCTACAGAGCATTTTTTCCAAGTTGTAAATATATTCGGTCTCACTATTAATATGGCGAAGTCCAAAAAGAAATCATTAGCCATTAAGGTGGATATGGAACACTCTTATGTATATCTTGAAGACTTGAGTTCTAATGATGGAACTATACATAAATTTCATGGTTGGTTGGAACATTAAAATTTGATATTTATATTATTTGACTCATCATATAGATTTATGAATTTTGTTCTATATGGTGAGTTTTATTTTACATGCGTAAATGATGTCACAACATTTTCATATATATCTTGTATTTTATTCAATGGAGGCGTACATCAAGCTATATGGAGCCTTTATTAAATTCTTTGAATCTCATATAACATAAAAAACGGGAATTATATTTTTAGTACCCTATCAGTATTATGACTCACCATTATTACTATTGTATGTTATCCTCATAGTAGCGCTCATTTTTATCGTCGGGATATGTATAGACTATATGCTGTTAGCTTTCATAGAAAAACCCGTTATGAAACAGATTACGTCGTACATTGAAAGTAGTCAATTATGGGTGGCGCAGAAGGTGCCATTTTAATGTGAATTTCACCGTTTTTTTGGTATAATAAGCAAGTATTCCAACGATAAAACGGAGGTAATTCTAATGCGTAAATTCCTATATATGTTAGCGGTTTTGCTCGTATTGATTGGTATTAATACATATGATGTAGAAGCTCGTACGGATGTATATGCCACAACTTATAACGGTAATAGCTGGTATGTAGACCAAGATTCTGTGAAGAAAGTAGGGGATGTACTCAATTTTACAGTGTACACTACATCTGGCCTTAGCTATAAGGTATCATCTAGCGATAGTAACTATTACAATGCAGATGTATTCTACTATAACAACAAACTCGTTTCAGACAATGGCCAATCCGTCTGGAAATCTCCAGGTATGATGGCGGCTATGCGCGTAGCGCGTAAATAAAAAATAAAGGCAGCGGTTTAAGCGCTGCCTTTTTTACTATAGTATTGTTTATCCGTATTTGACGATATATAACATTAACCCTATAATATAAGAAGATAGTCAAGCGAGTGGTTCCGTCGGGCTCATCTCAAGAAATAAATACGTGATGAAATGGCCTTTCAGTTATCCAGTTACTGGTAACGAAGGGCTATTTGTCTTTTCCAAGACAAATAAGCGCCACAAGTGCTCCAAAGGCAATGACTACGGTCATTACCTCTAGAGTTATCATGATCAACTCATAATCACTCATAGACACCCCTCTCTTCATTAACGAAGAGAGGCCCAACCTCGCTGACTATCCTAAGTCCATTATATGGCGAACATATAATCGAATCAATAAGAATCTATAAATAGAAATATATAAAATAGTAGAAATAATAAAGGCAGCGAGATGATCGCTGCCTTTATTGTATTGATAGTAACGCCTACTAGAGATGATGTGACAATTTTCCCTCATATTTACAAGATTCTAATTATAAATTATAATTAAAAATATTTAATAATAATTTATAGTGTGAATTAGAGAGGGTTTTATGAAACGTGTGAGTAAAACGAAATTATCTTTAGCAATTGCCCTAACAATTGCTAGCTCTGTAGTGCCCTATGCAATGGCGGGGAGTACATTAGTTACTACACCTAATGGTGCAGCATATATTACTGCAAATAATGGTGGGAAGTTTAAAGCTGGTACAATGACAAACCACATATCTACCATTGAGGCAGATACTGGTAGTACAGTCATTATTGATAAAGCGGTTTCTAATATTGGTTATAATAATAAGCCTTTCATTAGCAGTAAAGGTGGCAGTACAGTTAGCCTTAAGGAAGGCGTTTATGATGTTCAAAATGTAGATACTCCTATTGCAGTGGCTCAAGGTGGCACCGTTAATATTGGTGTAGACGGTAACAAAGGTAATTTCACTGGCAAGGACTTATCTTTAGTAGGTGATGTCATTGTTAAAAGCGACCCAAATCATGCATCTGAAATCAATATTGGTATTGATGGTAAAGAATCTCTTTGGGACGGTTTAGCCTTTAATTTAGCAGATAAAGATGTAAAGCATCCAAGTCATATCAATGTATTCCTTGGTGACTATGGTTCTTGGGAGCTTTTCTATCAAGGTGGCTTGCATGAAGGTAAATTAGATGGTGGTACGCAACCTAGCCATGTACATCGACTTGTAGGTTCTAATAACCGCAACTATGCGAACATGGTAACCCAAAGTGAGCATAATAAACTCTATGTAGATAAGCTTGAAGGTCATGTAAACTTTATTTATGATCCTAATGATGAAGGTGGCGATACTGAGGATCCAAGCTATCAACCACCAACAAAAATCTATAATGGTGTGACTCCAGATTCCTTCTGGGGTGGCGATATTCACATTACAAGTGCAGCTCCTGGTGCAGCAGCTCATGTGTACACGACTCAACGAGGTCTAGACCTGTCCTCTGAGGCCAATGTGAATAAGATTTTAGATAACTTGGCTCACAAGATGTACTACCATAACTATGTTAATGGTGAAAGAAATCTTCAAGGCACAGTAGCCATTGCATCTAATGGTTCTGAATCTGGTCGTTTTAAAGTGCTTACATCTGGTTATGCCAAAGAAGGCGATATTACATGGCAAGCAGATAAAGATGGTCAAGGTAAATACGTATATGGTGAAAATAAACCAGCACCGAAACCAGAAGTAAAACCAGAGCCAGCTCCAGCGCCAAAACCGGAAGTTAAACCAACACCAGCTCCGGCTCCGAAGCCAGAAGTAAAACCAGAACCAGCTCCAGCTCCAAAACCGAAACCAACACCGGCTCCGGCTCCTAAACCAGAAGTGAAACCAGCTCCAGTGCCAGATCATAATTCTCACATTCATGTTATCATGGGTGATTTTGATACACCTCATATGCGCGGCGCTCGTTCTGCCATCATGAGTAATATCAATGGGTGGAGAACATTGACAGATAATATGTATCGTCCACGCGTATTGCAACAAGGCGAACCAACAGGTATTTGGGCTCGCGTTGGGGGCGGTAAATACAGCTTCAATGCAAAAGGTATCGACACAGATACAACGTATACACGCATTCAAGGTGGTTACGATGCTAAAACTAGCAGCGGTTGGACTGTAGGTGGTCAAGTGTCCTACCTTCGTGGCAATGATGACTACGTATTCAATGGTACTGGCAAAGAAAAAGCCTTTGCTGTCGGTGCGTACGGGTTGAAAGATCTTGGTAACAACCAATACATCCACATCGAGTCCCAAGTAGGTCGTGCATCTAATGACTTCACGGCTCGCAATGAGATTGGTGAAAGACTGTCTGGCGAGACTAAAGCTAATGCATACTCTATCAGTGCACGCTATGGTAAAACTGTGAAGCTTTCAAATGGTACATACATTGAACCACAAGCACAATTGAGCTACACTCACTTCGGTGGCGATAGCTTCAATGCAGGCAGCATGCATGTAGAGCAATCTGGTGTGAGCAGTACAGCAGGTGGTCTTGGCCTTGAAATCGGTAAAAACTTCGGGGCAGGTAACATCTATACTCGCGTTGGCGTGAACCATGCCTTCTCTGGTACAGTGAAAACTACGTACACAAGTGGTGCTACTACTAAATACACATCCGAAGACATTAAAGGCACTTGGACAGATCTAGCATTCGGTGGCCGCTATGGCTTCAACGCAAATAACAGCATCTTCGCTGATATTAGCACAGGTCTATCTGGCGACTATAAAGCTGGTTGGTCCGTAAATGCTGGATTTACACATAAATTCTAAGAATCTACTTAATAAATTATTCTTTGTAATTTATCTAATATAAATAGCCTCCTAATAGTAGAGTAATAACTTTATTATTAGGAGGCTTTTATAATATATTTTGTATATTTCTATTAATAGATTCTTATTGATTCGCCCATATGTTCTCTATATAATTGACTTAGGATAGTCAGGCGAGGTTGGGCCTCTCTTCGTTAATGAAGGGAGGGTTGTCTATGAGTGATTATGAATTAATCATGTTAATTCTAGAAGTGATGACTGTAATCATTGCTTTTGGTGCACTCGTGGCGCTTATTTGTCTTGGAAAAGACAAATAGCCCTTCGTTACCAGTAACTGGATAACTGAAAGGCCATTTCATCACGTAATTAATCCTTGAGATGAGCCCGACGGTTCTACTCGCTTGGCTATCTGTTTATATTATATGGTTAATCTTATATATCGTCAAATACGGATAAACAATAGTATATAGTCATTATTTACTTAGAGGCAGCGAATTAATCGTTGTCTCTTTTTGTATGCTTCTATCTAATATATACTAAAATTTTAAATAATTTTAAAATAAATATGTATAATTCATTTACAATTCACTAAAAATAGTGTAATATTTTAAACATATTTTAAAAGCGTTAAATGTGAGTTCTTAATAAAGTGAGTATATATCTATCTTTTCATATAAATAAAGACTAATAAATCAATTCTCAGATATATATTTAACTATGAAGGAGCTTTCACAATTGTGATTGTATTGTAAGTGAAGTATTGGTTGAGGTGTAAGAGGATGAGAGCAAGAAATAAATTTTTATTATCTGCTGTTATGATGACTTTATTGTCATCTACGATGGCTATGCCTAGTACATGGGCTGCAGCAGGTCTTAATTCTGATGGACGTATTTTTGCAACTACTGCAGATAGCAAATTTGAAAGTACAGGTAATACGACTGCGAATGGTGTAGTCGCATCTGATGGTGGTCAAGTTACAATTGGCTCTTTGGATACTCCTGATGCATCTCAATTGCCTAAACGCTATCGTCAACCAGCTTTCATTACAGGCATGCTAAATAACAGTTCCATCCAAGTAGATGGCGGTGTTATGGACGTGACTACTGCGCCATGGAAGTCTCCATATCCAGTAGCGTTTGCGTATAATAGTAAAATTAATCTTGGCATCGATGATGCGGGTACTGTAAAACATAAAGTATTTAATATGCAAGGTGATGTGCTGGTATCTGATAAAATGATGCCTCCTCATCAAGAACAGCAACCATCTGTGATTAATATCGGCCTAGGCCGCGCTCATAACAGTCCTAACCAGTTCTCCGGTAAAGCTGTGAACACCTTAGAGGATAAGGGTGGCGAAATCAACATGACCTTTGATGGTGGCATGTGGAGCCATGATAGCATGGGTGGCTTGGAATCTTTCAAAATTGATGGTAAAACAGAACGTAGTAGTATTAACAACCTCACAGGTACTCGTACGCGCGAAGGTTTCAGCCGTATTTCCCAAGATTCTCGCAGCGACATTCATGTGAATAAACTAGATGGCCATATTAACGTTATATATGATATGAGCGATGGTACTGGTTTAAACTTCGCTAAACAAGGTTCTAAGAAAAATGGTCTTGATCCAGCTGACATCGAGGGTGGTAACTTCATCGTAAAATCCGCTGCAGCTGGCTCTGGCGTACATGGCTATGTAACAGGTGATCATCTTGATACTTCTTCTGAAAGCAATGTAAACAAGATTTTAGATAATTTGGCACATAAATTCTATTATGAAAACTATGTAAACGGTGAAAGAAACCTTTCTGGTACTGTATCCATCGCTTCTAAAGGCATCGTGTCTAGTTACAAAAAAGCGTTGACTACAGACCAAAAAGAAGGGGATATTACATGGAAAGACGGTAATGGTCAAGGCTCCTATGTGGTGCCAGAACCAAAACCTACACCAACTCCAGATCCTAAACCAGTTACACCTGTAACTCCGGATCCAAAACCAGTTACACCTGTAACTCCAGATCCAAAACCAGTTACACCTGTAACTCCAGATCCAAAACCAGTTATGCCTGTAACTCCAGATCCTAAACCAGTTACGCCAGTAACTCCAGATCCAAAACCAGTTACGCCTGTAACACCAGCACCTAAACCAGTAAATCCTAATCCTGTTGTTCGTGGTGCGTACGATACACCTCATATGCGTGGTATTCGTTCCGCTGTAGTAGGTAATATCAATGCTTGGCGTACATTAGCTGACGATATGTATCGTCCTCGTGTATTGCAACAAGGTGAACCAACTGGTATTTGGGCTCGCATCGGTGGCGGTAAATACAGCTACTCTGGCAGCGGTATCGACACAGCTACAGATTATACACGCATCCAAGGCGGTTATGATGCTAAAATCAGCCGTGGTTGGACTGTAGGTGGTCAAGTATCTTACCTTCGCGGTTCTGAAGACTATGTATTCGATGGTTCTGGCAAGGTTAAATCCTTCTCCGTTGGTGCTTATGGTTTGAAAGACCTTGGCAAAGATCAATATGTACATGTAGAAACTCAAGTTGGTCGCGTATCTAATGACTTCACAGCTCGCAATGAAATTGGTGAAGCTATGTCTGGCGATACAAAATCCAATGCGTACAGCATCGGTGTTCGCTATGGTAAAACATTGAAATACGATAACGGTTTCTATGTAGAACCACAAGCACAATTGAACTTTACACACTTCGGTGGCCGTAACTTTAATGTAGGTAATGTATTTGTTAACCAATCTGGTGTAAACAGCACTTCTGGTAAAATCGGCCTTGAATTGGGTAAACAATTTGGCAATGGTAACCTTTATACACGTTTTGCAGCAGGTCATGCTTTCACAGGCAATGTAAAAACTGCATTTGCTAGTGGCAGTGTTGCGAAATTAACAGAGCAAGACCTTAAAGGTACTTGGACTGAACTTGCTTTCGGCGGTCGTTATGGTTTCAATAGCAACAATAGCGTATTTGCTGACGTTGCCACAGGTTTGTCTGGTGATCTCCAAGCAGACTGGGGCGTGAATGCAGGTTTTACACATAAGTTCTAAGTGTAGATTTATTAAATAATCTTTTGTACAATAGCTAACATATATAGCCTCCTAATAGTAGAGTCATGACTTTATTATTAGGAGGCTTTTATTGTATCGATTATAGAACTAACTATATAGCCACCTATGCATTTTTCTTCTAACCTTAATGAAAAACTATATAGACGAAATACGATATATTGTGTATACTAATAGAACTAGTAGGCACATTACCATCATTATTGATAGATGCTTACTGTATTAATAAATTTACCATGCTTAGTATGGGGATCTCTATGGGGATAAAAGTTCCTCAAGAGATAATATCTATTACATGATAAATGAAGTAGCTCTGGGGAGGGCGCTTTAAGAGAGGAGAACTTATGAAATTAGTAAAATTATTACCTATTATGGCAATTGCTTCTGTATGTGTTGCTGGCCAAGTACATGCGGCACAAGATCCTTTGATGATGCCTGAACAACCTGCGGCTCCTTTGACTGCAGAACAACAAGAAATCTCTCTTGCTGTTCCTAGTGAAGAGGTAAAAGCTGTAGTATCTGAATTTGCAGCATTCCAACTTGGTCAACCAAATAATGGCCGTGTGTCTGGTCAAGAACGTCTTGCTAACAATGCGTTGTACTACATGAACGTTCGTCGTAGCTGGTACATTACAAGCCATCGCTATAAAAAAGATAGCTATGCTCGCGTAGCATTAGATCGCTTGTACTTAGATTACAAAGAATTCTTCACGAATAACACTACAGTATCTGAAATGAACCAAGCTGAATATGAAAACCAAATCTTAGCAATTCTTGAAAAGAATACAGCTAACATGTCTAATGATGAATTGCGTTTCTACATGAACGAAATGGTAATCTACAGCTTGAAAGAAGCTATGCGTGACGGTAATAACCGCGTTAAACGCATCCGCTAATCGGTATATATAACTATATATTCTATGAAAGAGGTAACGGCATAGGCCGTTGCCTCTTTTGTTTTCAAAACAAATTCCCTCGTAGGAACAAATTCTACGAGGGTTTGTTTATTCATTAATTATATTATCTGATCTATTCTTTATGAATTATTATTTATATTATTTACATATTTTTTCGATAGCAGTATAATCTACTTGTAGAATTATGAGGAAAGTATGAAGGAGAAGTGTTTTGTAGTGTAACAAGGGAGGCGTATGATTATGAATCACGCAAAGAAACTACAATTATTAGCAGTACTCGGAGTTTTGACTATATCTTCGGCAAGCTTGGTTCAGGCTGCAGATATTCCTGTTGTTTCTAGTGGGGGTGCCACTTATAACATTGGTTTACAAGGCTGGTCATCTTTCACTAACTCAGATAATGTACATCTTGGTGGTCAAACTGGGGCGGCTAATAGCGATCCCTATTCCCATGCAGGGGATCCAAATGCAAAGGGTAATAATATTGCCATCGGTCGTATTGCTTTGAATGGTTCTCAAGGCGGTGGCAATGTAGCATTAGGTGCTAAGAGCTTTGTAGATGGTAAAGGTGACTATAACTTCTTAGGTAACTTTGCGGCAGGCTTTAAATCAACTATTTCGGATACAATTGCGGTAGGTTATTTTGCAGGAGCTGGCTCTGAAGGTAATAAAAACGTATGGCTCGGCGCTTCTCAAGCTGCCGCTAGTAAGGGGAATAACACTGTATTAATCGGTTCTAACTCTACAGTAAATGGTAATTTTAACTATGGCATGGGTCATGGTGTTATCTTTAAAGGCGATAAGAACTCCGCTATTGGCGCATATAACAAAATTGAAGGTAACCAATCTGGCGCCTTTGGTGTAGGTACGTATAATGTGGATACTGTTAAGGGCGATAATTCCTACAGTGTTGGTAACAAGAACCAAGTGAGTGCTAATAATACATTCGTAGTTGGTAATAATGTGAAAACATCTTTAGACAATGCAGTTGTATTAGGTAATAATTCTACTGCTGAAAGTAGTGATGTAGTGAGCACTCCTAGTTATACCTACAATAATGGTGTTACTGAAAGCTTCGCCGGTACTGCTCCTGTGTCTACTGTATCTGTTGGTGCAGCAGGTCAAGAACGCACTATCACTCATGTTGCAGCAGGTCGTATTACAGCGGATTCCACAGATGCGGTTAACGGCTCCCAGTTATATGGTACAAACCAACAAATTGATGTATTGCATCGCGATGTACGCCACGTGGAAAAAGAATCCAACCGCGGTGATGCTCGCGCCGCAGCACTAGCTGCATTGCATCCACTACAATTTGATCCTGACCACAAGGTTCAAGTTATGGGTGGCTATGGTCACTACAAGGGCGAAAATGCATTGGCTCTTGGCGTAGGTTACTATCCGAAAGAAAACCTACTCCTTACAGCAGGTACAACTGTAAGTGGTGATTTGATGACTAATGTAGGCGTATCCTATAAATTCGGTGAAAATAAAACATTGGCTAAGATTTCCCCTGCATCCTATAACGCATTGGAACAACGGGTAGATACATTAGAAGCACAAAACAAAAAACTACAAGAAACAGTAGATATGCTTGTGCAAAAACTTAATGAAAAATAGGGTTTAAAAGATATGAAAGAGGTAATAACATGGTTATTACCTCTTTTTATATACATATAATAGTAATATAATACGTTTCTAGTGAGTACTTATCTTGACATACATATACATTATTCGATACACTAATATATATTTCATTTATTGTTCATGAATTTTAAATGTAGAGAGTAATGAAACGTATTGTGTGTATCGCCTTGAGCGCCCTATTGTGTTGTGTGGGTACAGCTGAGGCAGAAAAACAACAATTACATAATGATAAGGGCGTAGTGTCTGCAAGAAACTGATGCTCAAACAGAGCGCATGAAGGCCGCATCAGAGGGCTTTCACATTACGCCTGCTGCTACACCAGATCATGTGATTGGCCAAGGTGGGCCGCTCATCATGGATCGGCAAGATACTAAGACCGTGCAGTATAGCAATGTGGATGCAGTGAACCGCGCTATTAATGCGGTGGCTATGTCCAATGTATCTAATGCTATGTATGGTGCCAAAGGTAAGCCGTGGATGCGACGCACTACGCTGAGCTTTCAGTTCCAAGAAGGGTGGAAGCCGCTGTATTCTGCGGAGACTATTCAGCCTCTAGGTCATTACGATAATACCTCTCGTGATGTGTGGTTTACGCAGCAGCGCATTTCTCGCGCCTCTGATACGGGTACTACCCTTAATGTAGGCGTTGGGTACCGTCGTATTTCCAAGGACGACCGTCGCCTCTATGGGGCTCATCTATTCTATGACCATCGCTTCTTAAATCGTCACGATCGACTCAGTGCTGGTCTTGAATATATGTCTGGTGAAAGCGAGTTTCGTTTTAACTGGTATGGTTCTGCTTCCGATGAGCGTGTTTTGGATGCGAACCTGCATACCTTAGAGCGAGTATCTAATGGTTATACCTTAGAATATGGTAAAACCTTTAAAAATGCGCGCTGGGCTAGAGTCTATGTTGAAGGCTATCACTGGAACCAGGATCGACAAGCCGATAAGAATGGTTTGCGCATAGGTTCTGAGATGCAACTTACGCCGCGTGTATCTGTAGATATGGGATACAATAAACCGGAACATAGCTCTGGTGGTGCATATGGTAAAATTACGTTCCGTTTAGCGGGAGCTCCGATGGCTTGGTATGGTGGCAAGCATCGTTTAGAACAATCTGCAACGGTTCGCGATAAAATGCTCAACATCGTAAGACGAACTAATACGGTTTTTGTTGAACAATAATTTTGATAACTGAATAGACAAATTGAATAGTCATGCCATTTCCTGCATTCATTTTATTTTAATGAAAATTAAATGAAAAATGACCTACTATTATTCCTATATAAGTGATATACTCTAGGTAAGGGAAACGTTAGTGTTCATATCAATTGTTTTTTAAGATAATGGCTTTTTATAAAAGCCATTATCTTATTATTTGATGCCGTGTGATCGCCCGTTCATCTTAGTTACTCTCCAACTATTTGATAATCTTTGTGTTGTGTTTACTTCAAAATCTCTCTCTTCTTAATAACAAACCTATATCATACGGCACCGGTAAGAGGTTCGCCTTCCTCTTACCAAAAAAAGGTAGTTAATCCTCATCGATTAACTATCCTTTTTTATATTCTCTTAATAGATATATAAATTACTGTTTACAAAATTCGTATAAGTGCTACAATATTCATATAAGACTCATGAATAAAAAGTGAATTTTAATGTAAAGAGAGTATGATAGGTTTTGTAGTTTGTAAATGGAGGTTCTAAACTATGAACAAACGGAAACGTTTATTAACCTTGTTAATTAACGGTGTGCTGCTATCTAGTTTATGTATGGTAGCTAATGCTGCAGATAATGTAGCTGGGGCAGGTAGTGGCGTAGCTATTGGCACAGGGTCTAGTGCTCAAAAAGATGGAGTAGTTGCTATTGGTAAAGGTGCACATACCAATTATGCTGGCGGATCTGGCTATGCTAATATTAATGGCGATGTAGTTATCGGTGAAAATGCAACAACCCATAGCTACTATGACCAATCTGGCTCAGTAGCTATCGGTAAAAATGCATATGTAGAAAATACAATTGGTCAACAAGACAAATTCTTTGCGTTTGATCAAACTACTTTTAATCGTTGGGGTTTTGGAAGCCTTCCACAAAAACCAGATAAAGTTGTTACGGGTGTAGCAATAGGGGATAATACGTATGTTCGTAGTGGTGGTACCATGATTGGGTCTCATAACTATCGTGGGAAAATCGGTGATATTACTGTCAATACTGACACTTACGCAGAAAAGCGTAAAGCTGGACTAGGCTTATATTCAACAACATTAGGCTCAAATAGCTTTACCAATGGTACTGTTGCAACTACTACAGGTGCTTTAAATGTTATTTCCAGCAATTATGATGGCAATAATATTGCTAATGCAACTAGAAATTTTGGAGCTACTATTAATGGCTCTTTAAACTCTATTGAGTCCGCTACAGCTGCTAATAGCTATTCAGGGATAGGTAATGCTGTTGTTGGTACCGCTAATAGAACTTACAACTCTAATGGTTCTTTAATTTTTCGGTGCAGGTAACGAAATTACTAACTCTATTACTGATATAGATGCGGGTGCAATAACACCAGGTCTTTTTGGAGGTCCATCCTCTGTAACTAAATTATCAGAAGATGTGCGTAATTTAGTAAAAGATAATAAATCTGGTGGATCTACCTTAGCTATTGGTGGCGGCAATAAAGCTGATTACACACAATTGACATCAATGACAGGTGTTAATAATACTGTTACAGGCACTGCTGGTAATGTTGCAAAATTGAATTACGTAACTGGGTACAATAATACAATTACTAATGCATCTAATAATATTGTAATGGGTAACGATCATACCATTACTGCTGATAATACAATTGCTATAGGAGGACTTTCTTCTGGTGAAACCCGCTCTGTTGCCAATACAACAACTATTGGCTATGATGCAAAAGCTTCTGTTGAAGGCGGTGTAGCTCTTGGTTATAAATCTAATGCGACAGTAGATAAAGGAGCAGCTGGTTATGATATCAGCACCAAAGCAGCATCTACTGATACAAGTTCTACCTGGAAAGCGACTGCGGCAGCTGTATCCGTTGGTGATGTAGCTAATGATGTAACACGTCAAATTACATCTGTTGCAGCTGGTACAAATGATACTGATGCAGTAAACGTAGCACAACTTAAAAAGGTAGAAACTAAAATCTCTACTGTTGAGGCAGATGCTAAAAAACATACTACTGTAGTAGCTGGTGCTAATACAACTGTTACATCTGGTACAAATGCTAATGGCGGTGCAGAATACAAAGTATCTGTAAATAAAGACCTAGTAGAAATGAGCTCTGCTAACTTCGGCAAAGCAACTGACGACGTTCGTGCTCGTATCGATAAAGACAGTGCTCGCTTCTTTAACGGTAGCGAAAATATCGGTGTTACACCTAAAGGTATCCAAATCGAAAACACAGATACCTTAGAACAAGCAAAATTCGATAAATACGGTATGTACGCAAGTGAAGGGGACAAAACAGTTTACTACACTACAACTGGTATTAGCGCAGGCGACCAAATCATCAATAATGTAAAAGCTGGTGTAGCAGACACTGATGCGGTAAACGTATCTCAACTTAAACGCGTACAAGACCAAATTGCAGCATCTACCCAAGTTACAACTGTAACAGCTGGTGACCATATTAAGGTTACACCAACTGTAAATGGTAATACTCACGACTATAAAGTATCTCTTGCTGATGATATTGCTGACCAAATTACAAATAACACAACAAATATCACAAAAATACAAATGATATCAAAAATATCAAAGGTGATTTATCTAAAATCGATAAACGTGTTGATAAATCTGTAGCAGGTGCAGCAGCGTTGGCAGCATTGCATCCACTTGATTTCGATCCAGATGCTAAATGGGACTTTGCTGCAGGCTATGGCCATTACCGCAGTGGTAATGCAGCAGCTATCGGCGCTTTCTATCGTCCTAATGAAGACGTACAACTTAGTGTAGGGTCTACTGTAGGCAGTGATGAAACAGTATTTAATGCTGGTTTATCTGTGAAAGTAGGCGCTCATAGCAATGTATCTCGTTCTCGTGTAGCAATTGGTAAAGAAGTATTAGCTCTTAAGAAAACAGTAGCTGAACAAAATGCTCAAATTCAAAAATTGACTACATTGTTGAATGGTGTTGCTGGTACTAAGATGAAAGCCGATCACACAACACTGTTCCCAGATATCCCTACAAACCATTGGGCATATGAAGCTGTAAGCGATTTATCTCGCCGTGGTTTAGTAGAAGGCTATCCAGATGGCACATTCGGTGGTGACCGTATGTTAACACGTTATGAATTTGCTCAAATCGTATACCGTGCTATTCAAGACGGCGTAACAGTTAATGATCGCCTTGTAACAGAATTCAGCCCTGAAATGGCTTTGTTCCGTGTTGACACTGTAGCTAAAAATGCTAAAGGTGAACCAACAATCGAACGCGTTCGTGTTAATAAAAAATAAGGATACTATTAGTTTATAGTGTTCACACAACTTAATAAGTAGCTACTATGCCATACCTCAACTCCACCCCGAGGTTGCATAGTAGTGAATATAAAAAGGAGTAACTGATATGATCAGTTACTCCTTTTGTAGTTCCATATTATGTAATTTTCGATATTGTTTGTGATTATATTATTTACGATTTATTTTGCAAAATATCCTAACGCTTGGATATGTGCAATGCACTCATCTAAATATTGTGCAGAGGATACGATATGTTTAGTGCCGTCATCTTTTGTTCTTTCAACAGTCAAGTTTTCATTCATCGTATCAATCAATTGTTGACGAGAAATTGGTTTTGTCATCAATTTCATGACGTATGATAAACCTTCATCAACAGAGTAGTCTATTTGATTATACATGTTGCCGAGGCACATGTACTGATAACCACCTTTTTCAACCAGGGTGGATACATAGTTTATGAAATGCTCTGGAATATAGGTTTCATTTTCCACAAACGGTAATTGATCATACTTTTTAGCATATGTGTTGACATGACCAACGATAGCAAGATGGAATAAACGTCTATACATAGCATCAGTATCGATTTCATAATCAGGATGGTGTTCTTCAATATGTTTCATAATATCCGCTATATTGAATGGTCGTTTTGTATCCATTAATTCTTGAATGCTAATGTGCATAACATTGGTCCACTCTGGAGGAACACCCGGCTCTTCATCTAATGCATTGTTGAAGTATAGTGTATCTAGTACTTTCTTCTCAACCCTTTCGTCATGGGAAATTTTATCTTCGTTGCTACACTTTGTTAATAGGGCCATGCGGAACTGAGTATCATATACATAATCGTAGTACTGCTCCTTATCAATGTAGCTATCTCTAGCTAATGTTCTAATATTTTTTTCTACATCACTATCGAGCCAAGTGATAAAAGAACGATTTAAAGTTTCGTCGCCGATATAAGCGCAACCTTGCTCTTGCGCACGTTCAATAAATTCTGACACATATACAGGATCGTTAATGGCCTCTAAGTATTCATGACCAACGTAGTAATCGTTAGATTGGAGTACACGATTTATGTTTTTGATCTTATAATCAGAAATTTTGGTAGACCGTTCATCTAGCTTCATTGTTTCTGCAATGAGTTTTAATACATTTTTTGTGTAGACCGTACGTTCTTGTAATGAATCGTTCGCCGCATGCTTTTCAGAATATAACATAATATCCCGCAATTGCTCCAACCGTTTCCAACCAGGATATGTATTGTATGATACATATGCTACGCCACGGTCGGATAGATTTCGGTTACAAATGCTGAGGATTTTATCTTTCACCACGTCAGGCACCCAAGACCAAATACCATGGACAATAATGTAATCGAAGGTACCAAATGAATCATCAATATCCATGATATCTTTTTCTAATAATGTAATATTTTTTAGCCCCATGGATTCAATTAGTTCATTCCCATGCTTTACCTGAGTAGGGGATAGGTCGATGCCTGTGAAAGTTGCTGTTGGATTATATAAGGCTTGGGGAATAATATTACCACCGCAGGAAGAACCTAGTTCTAATACGCGCGCGTCTTCAACTGGTACTGGGTCTAAGCCATAAATAAGAGCTTTTGCCATTAAAGATGTAATACATGTATTAGAAAATGCTTTAGACACATATAGGAAGTCATCATAAGACTCTTTTAATGCTTCTATTTTAGATTGATCTATGCTTGTTATATGTTGTTTACTCATAATAAATTCCCTCTAGAACTAACACCCATTTATAATTCCTTATAATGCATTAGTATATCATAATATTCTGTGTTAATAGGATAATACATGTATATATTTTTCATTTATAAAATGATATGTGAATAATTTATGAAATAGCCTTCAAAATGTTATTATGATTTCATATTTAGATTTTTTAGAGATCTATATTTTATAGATAATATATAAATAGATGAGGAAATCGATAAAAATCAATGAGGATAAATCAATTAATCGTTTATTTATAACTTATATTAATGTAGTTATCGAAAAAATCGTACTGCATAGAGAAAAATAGATTATATTTTATAAAATACGTATAAAACGCCAAAAAAATGAGTAAAAAATCACTCATATATTAAATTTTGTTTAACAAAATAAAGGTTCTGACAACAAATCCTGATGTTTATGATAAAAACATGAAGAATACTATTTACAACATTTTCGATATATGATATTCTGTTCATGACACAAAATGAAAGAAATATGAAAGATACTCAGAAAGGCGTAAAGGTATGGGAAATTTAGGCTTTTCGTTCTTTTGTATTTAATTGATTTAATTATAAGGATTGTAATTGTGTCTAGTTAAGAAAGGGGTTCATAGTAATATGAATAAAATCTTTAAAGTTGTTTGGAGCAAAACTAAAGAGTGCTACGTAGTAGTTTCCGAAGTTGCAAAAAACAATGGTGGTAAGAAAAAAGCTCTTGCTAGCGTGTTAGCTGGTTTGGCTATGGTAGCTGCGGCTGGTACTATGGGTACATCAGTACAAGCGAATGTAGATTTAGGGAATAGTTCTGTTAATATTTCTCCTAATGGTGCATACAATGGAAGTAATAGAGCAGGATCTAATTCTATCGTTGTAGGTTATCAAAATACAACTGATGACAATTGGGGTACTGTTGCAATCGGTGCGGCAAATACTGCAAAAGAAAACTCTGCAGTAGCTGTTGGTAATGGTAATGAGGCAACTGGTGGTGCAGCGGCCGCATTTGGTGCCTACAATAAAGCGAAAGGTCGTGCTTCTGTAGCTATTGGTAACGTATCTATGGCATCTGCTGATGATTCTATTGCAATTGGTAATCGTGCGAACTCTAATCCAGCGAACCAAGATAGAGGTAGCGGTCAATTCTCTATTGCTGTAGGCCGTGAAAGCTGGGCAAAGGGTACTGATAACATCAGTATCGGTCATAAGGCTGAAACAAATTCTTCTGGCGATAGCATTGCTATGGGTCGTGAATCTAAAGCAAACCAAGCTAATGCAATCGCTGTTGGTCCACAAGCTGATGCCAACGGTTGGGGCGGCATTGCCATGGGTCGTGAAGCAGCTGTAAGTGCTAATTTCGGGACTGCTATTGGCTATAAATCTAATGCACAAGGTAGTTCTTCTGTAGCAATTGGTAAAAATAATACAACTACTGGTGGTGCAGGTGGTGTTGCTATCGGTAATACAAATACATCTACTGGCGATCGTGCGATTTCTATTGGTGAAAAGAATAACTCTAATAAAGAGGACACAATTACAATGGGGACTTCCAATAATGCGAATATTGGTGGTGGTATTGCTATTGGTCAAAATAACCTTGCAGACTCTACTGTTGGTGGTGGCCGTGACGCAGGTAACACGATGATCGCTATTGGTCGTGAGAATAAAGCGACAGCAGAAGATACTGTTGCAATCGGTCGTAAAACAACAGCATCTGCTAACGTTTCTGTTGCCCTTGGTGCTCGTTCTGAAGCAACAGGCTCTGGTGCTATCGCTATTGCTGGTAATGGTGAAGGTTATCAAACAACAGCTAGTAAAACAGGTTCTATTGCCATTGGTATGCAATCTAATTCTACAGGCGTTGCTTCCACTGCAGTAGGCGGTGTTGCGCAAGCAACAGAAAAAGGTGCTTCTGCTCTTGGCTTTAAAGCAAATGCTACTGCTGAAAGTGCGACTGCATTAGGTCAAGAATCTGTTGCATCTGTAAAAGATGGCGTTGCTCTTGGTTCTAACTCTAAAGCAACTGTAGATAAAGGTGTTAAAGGCTTTAACCCTGCAGAAACTCGTACAAATAAATATTCTGGTTTAGCTGGTACTGCACAAACATCCACATTGGCAGCTGTTTCCGTAGGTGACGGTGCTACTGCAACTCGTCAAATTACAGGTCTTGCTGCAGGTACTAATGATACTGATGCTGTTAACGTAGCTCAATTAAGAAGCGTTAACTTGAAATACGCTGGTGATACTGGCAATGGCGATGTATTGTTAGATGATGGTACATTGAAAATTAAAGGTGATGATCCTACATTTATTTCTACATCTGCTGATAAAAATGGTGTTACAGTAAAAGCTAAAATAGGTGCTGATATTACTAATACTAATGGTAAAGCAGTAGCGCCTACTACAAACGGCATTGCTACAACTGACAATGTTGCAAAAGCAATCAACGAATCTGGTTGGAACGTAGTTTCCTCTAATAACGGTGGTAGCGTAACAGGTACTCAAGCAGCCAAAAAAGTAAGCCCTGGCGATACTGTAACATTGAGTGCTGGTAAAACATTGTATTAGACCAAACTGATAAACAATTCACATACTCCTTGAACAAGGACGTTGACTTGACTAAAGATGGTTCCTTAACAATTGGTGATACTAAAGTTAACAACGATGGCTTAACAATCACTGGTGGCCCATCTGTTACTAAAACTGGTATCGACGCTGGTAATAAAACATTACTAATGTAAAAGCTGGTGTAAACGATACTGATGCAGTTAACGTAAAACAATTAAAAGACGCTAAAACTAAACTTGTAGATGGTAAAAATACTAAAGTTACTGGTGAAGGTACTCAAGACGATCCATACAAAGTTAATGTAGAAGGCGACTTGAAAGGTATTACATCTATTTCTAATGCTGACAATGGTCCTAAAATGACAATTGGTGGCAACTCCATCAACATCACTGGCGGCCCACTTAACATGGGTGGTAGTAAAATCACTAATGTAGCTCCTGGTACAGACGATACTGATGCAGTTAACGTAAAACAATTGAAATCCGCTAAGACAGAAGTTAAAGCTGGTAATGGCGTAACTGTTGCTAAGTCTCAAGATGCAACAGATGGTCATGATATTTATACAGTAAGCTCTACTGGTGCTACTGGTAACACTGATCCTTCTAAAGTTGAAGGTGGTAAAAATACTACTGTAACAGGTGATGGTACAGCAGCTACTCCTTACAAAGTAAATGTACAAGGTGACTTGAAAGACATCTCCTCCATTACAAATGGTGACGGTTCTGGTAAAATCTCCTTCGCTGGTGATCAAGTTGTAAAGTTGAAGGCGACAACCCTATTTCCTTAGATGGTAAAGGTGGCTATGTAACTGGCTTACAAAACAAAGATTGGGATATTACTAACCCAACTGTTGTTTCCGGTCGTGCAGCAACTGAGGACCAATTGAAAAAGTAAGCGATGGCTTCAACAACACAATTAAATTAGCAGGTAACACTGGTAACACAGATACTCAAAAATTCAATAAAACTGGTGGTTTGAGCTTCGGTGTAGTTGGTGCTAACAACGGTCAATACATCAAAACAACTGCTTCTGGTACAGATGTAGTAGCTGACTTGTCCGATGATGCAAAAGCTAAATTGAACCATACCTTTGAAGTAGCTCCTGGTTCTAATAATGTAACAGTAAGTAAAGATACAACTGATCCTAATAAAACAGTTTATAAAGTAGCTGTTGCTAATACTACAGCAGGTGCTGCTTCTACTGAAAGCGTAGTTAAAAAGCAGCTGCAACTGGCGATACTAACTTGGCTGATATTGCTGTTGAAAACGGTAAAAACTCTGGCGATCCAGATGCTCAATACTCCGTTAATGTTTCCCGTAATGCAGTTAAAGATGCAGCTCGTGAAGCAGTAACAGTTAACAACGGTGGTACAACTACTGGTGGTAACTACACAGCTGACGCAGATAACCCTATCACTGTTAACCCTGTGAAAGATGATTCTAAGCACAACACTACATATGAAGTGAAATTCGATGGTGAAAAGCAGCTAAACAAATTCCTTTGACATACAAAGCTAATGGTACTGGTGACCAAACAGTTAAATTGGACAAAGGTTTGAACTTCACTAACGGTTCCAACACAACAGCTTCCGTAGCAGCTGATGGCGTAGTTAAATACGACTTGAATAAAGACGTTGATTTGACTAAAACGGTTCCTTAACAATTGGTGACACTAAAGTTAACAACGATGGCGTAACTATCACTGGTGGTCCATCTGTTAAGAAAGACGGTATCAATGCAGGTAACCAAAAATCACTAATGTGAAACCTGCTACAGATGGTACTGATGCAGTTAACTACGATCAATTGAAAGCAGCTCGTACAGTTGTTACTTCCAACGACAAATCTGTAACAATCAATAAAACAGAAAATGGCGATCAAGTAACATATGACTTACATGTAAATGCAGCTGCTGGCACAGCATCTACTTGGAACTTGAAATCTGGTGCAGTTTCTGCTACAGAAGGTACACATGCTGGTGATACAGCTCAAAACATTGCAGACGGTAAATCCGTTACAATGCAAGCTGGTAAAAACTTAACTGTTAAACAAACTAACGACGCTGCAGGTAACACAGAGGTTGCATACGCTCTTGATAAAGACCTTAAAGATCTTGATAGTGTAACAACTAAAGAAGTTAAACTTGGCGACAAAATGACAACATCTCCATTAAGAAAGATGGCGACCGTATCACTTATAGCACTGATGGTGGCACAACTGTTAAGAAAGTAGCTAATCTTGATGATGAAAACACATCAAACCTGGTAGCTATGCTGTACAAAACGACGGTAGTGTAACTATGACTTACGTTGATGGCAATGGTAAACTAGTTACTGGCGAAGAAGCTAAAATTACTGGCATCGCTAAAACGATCTTTCCAACATCACTGATGACGGTAAGAAAGTAATCACTGGTCTTGGTTCTGTTGTAAAGCTGGCGACAACGTAGTTGTTAAAACTGAAACAGATGCTACAACTGGTCAAAACTTATACAGTTAATTCCGTATCCCCTGTTGTTTACACAACTCCAGCTGGCGATAAATTAACTAAGAAGGATGATGGCAAGTTCTATAAAGCTGACGGCTCTGAATATACTGGTGGCGATATCATTGCTTCCTTCGAAAATCCAAATGGTACACCAAGCACAACTGATGGTACTATGATTGTTAACAACATCGGTTCTGCTATTAAAAACCAAACTGGTGCAGATTACTTGGCTAAATTAGAGACAGCTAATGGCTTGACTCCAAATGCAGCAGTTAACGTATCTGATCTTCACAACACTGCAGAAGCTTTGAGAGCCTCTGAATTGCACATTGCTCCTACAACAGTTAAAGCTGGTTCTACCGAAGCTAAAGGTGGTACAGCAAATGCTGCAGGTACTGAAAATGTATACAAATACGATGCGACTAATAAAACTGTTACGTTGACATACAACGATGGTAAGGGTACTGCAGTATCTGATACTAAAGCAGTTATCGACTTCTCCGACTTGAACATTCCTGCAGCTGGTAATAACTACGGTTTCAAAGCTAATGCAATTGCTGGTGATGGTAAATTAGATGGTGCAGCAACTGCAACAGCTGTTGAAAATGGTGGCACTGTAAACTTTGCAGCAGGTAAAAACTTGACTGTAAAACAAACTGTTGATGCAGCCAATAAAACTCAAACTTATACTTACAGCTTAGACAAAGATTTAACTAACTTGGATAAAGTTGTTGTTAACGGTAAAGATGGCCAAGCAGGTAAAGATGGCGTAACTATCGTTGGCCCTCAAGGCGCTACAGGTGCTCCTGGCATTCCTGGTACAAATGGTATCGATGGTAAAGTTGGTATCTCTGGTAAAGACGGTAAAGACGCAGTATCTATCTCCGGTAAAGATGGTGTAGGTCACATTGGTTTGACTGGCCCTGCTGGTAAAGATGGTAAAAATGTAACTGCTGATATTACTGTTAAAGAAGGTAAAGCTGGTGTAGATGGTAAAGACGGTGTTGATGGTATCACTCGTATCTTCTACAACGATAAAGATGGCAACGAACATCAAGTAGCAACTCATGATGATGGTATGAAATTTGCTGGTGACGATGGTCAAGCAAACCAAGATACAAATGCACAAGTTATTAAGAAACATCTTAACAACGTTGTCGACATCATCGGTGGTGCAGATAAAACTAAGTTGACTACTGCTAATAATATCGGTGTCAATAATGTTAATGGCAAATTGAAAGTTCAATTGGCTAAAAATGTTGACTTGGATGCTGATGGCTCCTTGACTACTGGCGCTACAAAAGTTGATAACAACGGTGTTACAATCACTGCTCCTGCAGGTGGTACTACTACTGATGTTAAATTGACTAAAGATGGCTTAGATAATGGCGGTAACAAAATTGTTAACGTTAAAGCTGGTGAAAACGATACAGATGCTGTAAACGTTAAACAATTGAAAGACAAAGTTACAACTGTTGAGTCTTCCGATAGTTCCATCAAAGTAGTAGACAAAAATGTTGCTGGTCAACCTGGTTATGATGCAGCTAAAGGTCACCAATATGACATCACTATCAATAACCAAGGTGTTGTAAACAACGCTCAAATTCCAGTGGTATACACTAAACAAGATGGCACTAAAGTTTACAAACAACCAGATGGTACTTTCAACACAGCTAAAGATGGTTCTGGTACTGTCGTAGCACCTAATGAAGTAATCGCTTCCATGAATAGTGCAGGTGACTCCACTACAGCTCCTACTAAGTTGAACAACGTTGGTTCCTCCATCGCGGATAAAGCTGGTAATACATTCTTAGATAAGATTGATGCAGCTGCTGGTGACAACAATACTAAGAACGGTGCGGTAAACGTAACTGACCTTAAAAATACAGCTGACGCATTGATTGAAAAAGGCTTGAAATTCGACGCTAACTCTGGCGGTGTGAAAACTAATAAACTTGGTTCCACTGTGAAAATCCAAGGTGAAGGTACAAAAGCTGATACTGAATACAGCGGTGAAAATGTTAAAACTATCATTGGTCAAGATACAGATGGTAACACAACTATCGACGTTAAACTTGATAAAAACCTTAAAGCTGACAGCGTAGTTGTTGGTAAAGATGGTAAAGACGGCGTTGATGGTAAGATCGGTGTTAACGGTAAAGACGGCGCATCTGTTGTACTCAACGGTAAAGATGGCTCTATCGGCTTGACTGGTCCTAAGGGTGCTGACGGTAAAGATGGCGCAAGTGCTAAGATTTCCGTTAAAGATGGCGTTCCTGGTGTTGATGGTCAACCTGGTGATAAATTGACTCGTATCGTATACGAAGACAAAGATGGTAACACACATGAAGTTGCAACTCATGATGATGGCATGAAGTTCGCTGGCGACGACGGTCAAACTGATCCAACTAAAGTTATTAAGAAACATCTTAACAATGTAGTAGACATCGTTGGTGGTGCTGATAAAGCTAAATTGACTGATAACAACATTGGCGTAAACAACGACAATGGTAAATTGAAAGTTCAATTGTCTAAAGACATTGATCTTACTAAAGATGGTTCCGTAAAAATTGGCGATACTAAAGTTAACAACGATGGTTTGACTATCAATGGTGGTCCATCTGTTAAGAAAGATGGCATCAATGCTGGCGATAAGAAAATCACAGGCGTTAAAGCTGGTGAAGCTGATACAGATGCAGTAAACGTTAAACAATTGAAAGATAAAGTTACAACTGTTGAATCTTCTGATGGCACTATCTCCGTAACTGATAAAAATGATCCTACATCTGCAACTTATGATGCAGCTAAAGGTCACCAATATGACATCAAGATCAATAGCCAAGGTGTTGTAAACAATGCTCAAATTCCAGTGGTATACACTAAACAAGATGGCACTAAAGTTTACAAACAACCAGATGGTACTTTCAACACAGCTAAAGATGGTTCTGGCGACGTTGTAAATGCTGGTGATATCATCGCTTCCATGAACAACCCTAACGCTTCTACTACAGATCCAATGAAATTGAACAACGTTGGTTCTTCCATCGCGGATAAAGCTGGTAATACATTCTTAGATAAGATTGATGCAGCAGCAGCTGATAACAATACTAAGAATGGTGCTGTAAATGTTACTGACCTTAAAAACACTGCTGATGCAATCGGCAACAAAGGTTTGAACTTCGGTACACAATCTACTGGTGCTAATAGTGAAATCCATAAAAACTTGGGTGAAAAACTTGAAATCGTAGGCGAAGGTACTAAAGCTGATGACAACTACAGCGCATCCAACATCAAAACTATGACTAAAGATGGTAAAGTTGTAATCGGTCTTGATAAAGATCTTAACGGCTTGAACTCCATTGGCGTTCCTGGTAAAGATGGCGTAGCTGGTAAAGATGGTGTATCCATCTCCGGTAAAGACGGTGCTAACGGTATCGACGGTAAAGTTTCCATCGGTAAAGATGGTAAAGACGCTGTATCCATCGCTGGTAAAGACGGTGTAGGTCACATTGGCTTGACTGGTCCTCAAGGTCCTGCTGGTGCAGATGGTACTGGTGTAGATATCTCTACAGATCACGGTTCCAAAACTCTTGTTAAACCAGAAGCTAACAATGGCGACAAATCTGAACGTATCGTATACGTACCAAAAGATAAAGATGGCAACCCATTGAAAGATACTGATGGCAACCCAATCAAACGTGAAGTAGCAACTATGGATGATGGTTTGAAATTCACAGGTAACAACACTGGTACTGAAAACAAACATGCGTTGAATACGCTTGTTAAAGTTCAAGGTGAAGGTGTGACTGCAGCTCAATCCACTGCATTCCAATCCGCTGCTGGTAACATCAACGTAGTAGCTGATGGCAACGATACATTAACAGTTAAATTGAACAAAGACCTTAAAGGTATTAACTCCATCAAGAATAGCGACAATGGTCCTGCATTGAACTTCAACGCTGGTGACCTTTCCGTAACTGGTGGTAACCTCAACATGGGTGGTAACAAAATTACTAACCTTGGTAAAGGTACTAACGATACAGATGCGGTTAACTTGAAACAATTGAAAGATTCCCGTACAATCGTTAAATCTACTGATGGTTCCGTAGGTGTTCGTGAATCTGAAAGTGCTGATGGCGCTAAAGTATACGACTTGTCTACTGGTGCAAGCCCTCGTTTCGATGAGTTAACTGATGAAATCGGTCGTGTAGGTGCACAAGGCGCAGCTCTTGCAGCATTGAAACCTATCCAATACGATCCATTAGAACCAACTCAAATCATGGCTGGCTATGGTAACTACCGTGGTAACTCCGCTATTGCAATGGGCGTTGCTCATTACAAAAACGAGTCCACAATGATGCATGCTGGCTTAGCATGGGCTGGTGGTTCCCGTCACATGATGGCAAACGCTGGTGTAACTTGGAAAGTTGGCAACCGTGATAGCGAAGCTGCTGTAGCAGATCGTTACCGCAAAGGCCCTATCAGCTCTGCTTATGCAATGCAACAAGAAATGGCTTCCGTTAAAGCACAAAACGCTGGATTAAAAACAGAAGTATCTGATTTGAAAGCTGAAAACGAACAAATGAAAGCTCAAATTGCTGCTATGATGGCAAAACTTGGTATGTAATCATTTGTGAGTGTAAGAACTGAATGAACAAAGGAAGGTATGCGCTACCTAGCGTAGCGCTTACCTCTCCCTATTGTTTATGAAAATAATGCTTTTAAATATGAACGTGAAACGCGTAAGAGATACTTTCACCATAATCTAACGATAGAAAAGAGGAATATAGAATGAAAAAATCTACATTACTTGCTTGTGCAGCGGCTCTTGTTATTTCTACAGGCGTTGTAGGTGCACAATCCGCTCCAACATATGACGATAATTTGATTTTACGTAATCCAGTATCTGCTCCAGCATTGGGCAATGTAGTATTGGTTCCAGTGGCTAGTCCACAAACAGTGTCTGCTGTTCATGACTATGTGAAAGCTTGGCAAAATGCGGAGATCAACATCGCAAAAGCTAAAGTGAAATACGAAAACCATGAACGTATGACAAAAGCTGAGAAAAAATGGTTACATTCCTATGACAAACACAACTATGCTGACTACTTCCGCACACATTCCATCGGTCGTGTACATGGTCAAGAAGTGTTCTTGAACTGGAATGGTGAAAACCGTAATAAAAACGAATACGAATACTTTGAAATGCCTAAATACAATAAAGAAGATGGCTTCACTAACAGCTATGGTTACAATGTATTGCGCGGCATGACAGATCGTATTAACGAAATCATCCAAAAACAAAAAGAAGTTGGCGGTCCTATGACTGACGACGAAGCACAAGCATTAGAAGATGCTATTTTGGATGTAATGGCTAAAGACCAAGAAAACGTTTCTAACGAAGAACTTCGTCACTACATGAACGAAACAATCTGGTTCGCAGCTAAACAAACAGTTAAAAATAAAGCTAGTGAAGAACCTACTGTTCAAGATGAACATACTGTAGATCTTCGTGAAGCAATCAATCGTCCAGCTAACCAAGAAACTAAAAAAGTAGACTTGCGCGCTGCGATTCAATAATAAGGTTTGTAAATTTAACTATAAATCATTAACACACTGAGAGCTCGGCATAAACGATATACAATGAATTAGGAAGATGATGTGTGACGCACAGTGTATATAATGAACAACTACATATGGCCCTCATACGGCGATTGTTTGAGGGCCTTGCTGTTCCCTGGACCCCGACTAGGGCACACAATCCTTATGCGAAACGACGCCATCCGAAAGGATGGCGTTGTTTTTTTGCGTTTATGTATTGTTGTCCTTACTTACTTGGCTCAATAGCTATACAAATATAAACAATTATAAAATAATAGACTGCTTATATTAACTACCTTTTTCTATGCATTTATGAAGAAACGCTTTATTACTATGTTTTGTCTTCATCTAATTTAGAAAGTTTATATATTTTAGATGAAGATGATCTTGCATAAGATATTCAAATATAATGTAAATATAAACTGATACGATCTATTTTATACTCTTATATATATAATGTATTATATTATATATAATACTATTATAAAGAAAAGCCTTATTTTATGCGGATGTGGAGATATTTCCGCATATCTAGAAAACTCGATTTATCTTGTTTAGAAATATAAAATTTATTTTAATAATTTTAGGAATTTCTATTTACAATTAGTTTATAAATTGTTATCATATTAATATCTTAATGAATAGTATGTGAACGTGTGTCATAAACAATTCATGAAACAAAAAATGTATATAAGGCATTTAGTGTTTTCTTTATAAGAGAGAAAGGGGTTCATAGTTTCTATGAATAAGGTTTTTAAGGTCGTTTATAGCAAATCTAAAGGCTGCTACGTAGTAGTACCTGAAACTGCTAAAAATAATAACGGCAAGAAAAAAGTATTAGCTAGCGTATTGGCTGGCTTGGCTGTAGCTGGTGCTATGGGTGGTGTTGCTCCTCTAGAAGCACAAGCAGGTTATGATACTAGTGGTAGTCATGTAAATATTTGGGCTGATACTTATCCAAAAAGTAATGGTCAAAACTATAACGTTGGGCAAAACTCCATCGTTGTAGGTTACCAAAATACTACGGATGATGTAGCTGGTCATGATGGCAAAGTAGCTATTGGTGCAAAAAATACATCAACTAATAATGCGACTACTGCTGTAGGTAATAGAAATACGGCTACAGGTGGTGCGGCAACAGCTGTTGGTGCTGGTAATACTGCATCTGGCAATGGTTCTGTTGCTGTTGGTAATGTAAATAATGCTGATGCTAAGGCTGCTGTTGCTATTGGTACCTACAATAATGTTAATTACACCAAAGGCTCTTGGGAAACAACGCCTAAAAAAGCAGGTGAATATTCTACTGTAGTAGGTAATTACTCTAGTGCCACTGGTACTAGCGCTTCTGCTATGGGTGTATATACTAATGCTACTGGTGCAGGTTCTTTTGCAGCTGGTTACAACAATAATGCAAAGGGCCAAAACTCAGTTGCCATTGGTTCTGAAAATACATCCCACGTGGCAGACACTGTAACTTTGGGTCAATTTAATAATGCAAAAACAATGGGTGGTATCTCCATTGGTAAAAATAACTTGACTGACTCTGCAGATGGTAATCGCGGTGATGTAGAACGTAATAAAGAAAATTCCCAAATTGCTATCGGTCGTGATAATACAGCGACTAACTTAGATGCTATCGCAATTGGTCGTGATACACATGCGACAGGATCTGGTGCAACAGCATTCGGTGCTCGTGCTGATGCTTCTGGTAATAACTCCATTGCTATCGGTCAAAGTGGTAAAGATTCTGATCGTGTTGTTGCATCTGGCGTAAATGCTATTGCTATCGGTATGCAATCTCAAGCAACTGGCGAAGCTGCTATCGCTGAAGGTGCTGGTTCTCGTGCAGGCGGTAAATACGGTGTTGCATTAGGTCGTACAACTAAAGCAAATGCTGAGGCTGCAACTGCTTTGGGTAGTGCTGCAGAGGCGAACATCGCTAATGGTGTAGCTCTTGGCTCCTCTTCTGTTACAACAACAGATAAAGGCGTTCTTGGCTACAACCCATCTGATTTACATACCCGTAAATACACTAACTTACAAGGTAACGTACAAAAGGCTACTACAGCTGCTGTATCTATCGGTAATGGTAGCACTTTGACTCGTCAATTGACTGGTCTTGCTGCAGGTACTGCAGACACTGACGCTGTTAACGTGGCTCAATTGAAAAACGTTGGCGTTGCTGTAACTGGTAACACTGGTAAGAGTGATTTCTTAACTGATGGCGGTAAATTAAACGTAATCGGTACAGGTCGTGTATCTACTGTAGCGGCTCATGACGGTGCGAAAGACTCCAAAATCACTGTAGGCTTTGATGACAAAGGCATGGTGAAAGCTGGTAAAAACGTTACTGTTAACGAAGTAACTGTTGATGGTAGAACTACTTATACAATCAACGCTGCTGACACTGCTGCTAAATATGACTTCTTAACAAATGCTACAGCTAACGGTGGTAAACTTGACGGTGAAGCAACACCTACAAAAGTTCAAAGCGGTACTACAGTTAACTACGCAGCTGGTAAGAACTTAACAGTTAAACAAGATATTGAAACATCTCTTGGTCAACAAACATATACATATTCCTTGAATAAGGACCTTAAAGAAATTACATCCATCACTAACAATGGTGGTCCTACAATGAACTTTGGTTCTAACAACATCAGCATTACTGGTGGTAACTTGGATCTTGGTGATCACAACATCACTAACCTTAAATCTGGTGGCGACACAATCAACAACGCAGCTAACATTGGCGACGTAACTCGTATTTCCAAAGCTAATGACTTGCATGTAGCTCCTACAGCAGGCACTAATAACAATGTGGCTGAATACACTGTAGATGCTAACAAAAAGGTTACATTAACATACCAAGATGGTAATGGTAAAACTGTAAACGGCCCTAAGGCTGTTATCGACTTGAGCGGTTTGAAAACTGGCGACATGAGCTCTTTCAACGTGAAATCTACTGCTACAGAAGGTAAAGTGGCACAAGGTTCTGCTGGCGTTCAAGAAATCCGTGACGGCAAAACTGTGGAAATGCAAGCCGGCAAAAACATGACCATTAAACAAACTAATAATAATGGTAATGCAGCTGTTGAATTTGCATTGAATAAAGACATCGATTTGACTCCAGATGGGTCTATCAAAATTGGTGACACTAACATCACTGACAATGGCTTGACTATTAACGGTGGTCCATCCATTACAAAAACTGGTATCAATGCTGGTGATTTGAAGATTACTAATGTGAAAGCTGGCGTAAACGACAACGATGCAGTTAATGTTAGCCAATTGAAACAAGTTCGTGCTGATGAACGTCACATCAAACCTGGTGAATACGCAGTTGATAACAACGGCAAAGTAACAATGACATACCTTGATGGTAACAACAAAGACGTTCCTAACGAAACTGCTGTTATCACAGGTATTGCTAAACAAGATCTTTCCAACATCAACAAGGGTGGCGAAACAGTCATCCAAAATCTTGCTAAAAAATCCATCGATATGGAAAATGGTAAGAATACAAAGGTTAGCAACCGTGAAATCAATGGCGTTAAAACTTTCAAAGTAGACGTTGAAGGTGATTTAACTGACATTACATCCATCACAAATAAAGATGGCGACGGCAAAGTTGTATTTGGTGGTAACCAAACTGTAAACGTTGCAGGCGATCACAACATTAACTTGAATGCTAAAGTTGGTGACATCACTGGTTTAACTAACGTAACGTTGGATGCTCCAGACTTCGCTAAAAAAGGTCGTGCTGCAACTGAAGAACAATTGAACATTGTTAATAACAAGTTCAATAACACAGTTGGTTTGACTGGTAACACAGGCGCTACTGAATTACAAAAATTGAACAAACAAGGCGGCTTGAGCTTCGGCGTTGTAGGTGCTAACAATGGTGAGTATATCAAAACAACTGCTTCTGGTTCCAATGTAGTGGCTGACTTGTCCGACAGCGCTAAAAATAAATTGAACAGCACTGTTGTAGTAGAAGGTAAAAATGCTGCGAAGGTAACTAGCAATGTAATTCAAAATGCAGATGGCAGCACAAAAACTGTATATACTGTAGATGTTAACAACGTAAAACCTACTGCAGCTTCTACTGAAAAAGTACAAGCTAAAGCAGACGTATCTGGTTCTAGCGACAAAAACATCGCTAAAGTTGCACCTAAAGCTGGTGAAAACTTCGGTGATGCAGGCGCAACTTACGAAGTAAACGTATCCCGTAACGACGTAAAAGACGCAGCTCGTGAAGCAGTAACTGTAAATACTACAAACACAACTAACAACCCTATCACTGTTACACCTGTACAAGATGAAGCAAATCATAACACTACATACCAAGTAACATTCGATGGCGACAAAGCTGCTAAACAAATTCCTTTGACTTACAAAGCGAATGGCACAAACGAACAAAAAGTTACATTGGATAAAGGTTTGAACTTCACAAACGGTAAAAACACAACAGCTTCTGTAGATGCTGAAGGCGTTGTTAAATACGATGTGAACAAAGACTTAGTTAACATCAATTCCATTTCCAATACTACAAATGGTCCAAAAATGGAATTTGGTCCTAACTCCATTAACATCACAAATGGCCCTATCAACATGGGTGACCAAAACATCACTAACCTTAAATCTGGTGGCGATGTGATCAATAACGCTGCTAACATTGGCGACGTAAAACGTATTTCTAAAGCTAACGACTTGCACATTGCTCCAACATCTTCTGACCGTCAAGGTGAAACTACTACATCTTACGCTTACGATGCAGCAAGCAAATCTGTAACATTGAAATATAACGATGGTAACGGTGTTAACCAATCTGGTACAGTGGCGAAAATCGACTTGTCCGGTTTGGCTGATCAAATCAAAGACGGTTACTCCTTCTCCACTGACGCTAAAGGCAATGTAGTTGGTAATCATGCTGTTACACCTGTAGCAAATGGTAAAACTGTTTCTTATGCAGCAGGTAAAAACTTAACTGTTGCTCAAAATATTGATAATGCAACTGGTGAACATACTTACACATATGCATTGTCCAATGATGTTGATTTAACACCAAATGGTTCCTTGAAAATTGGTGACACTATTCTTAACAATGGTGGCTTAACAATTACAGGTGGCCCATCCGTAACTAAAACTGGTATCAACGCTGGTAACTTGAACATTACTAATGTGAAAGCAGGCGTAAACGATACTGATGCAGTTAACGTAAAACAATTGAAAGATGCTCGTACAGTAGTAACTTCCAACGATAACTCCGTAACAGTTAACAAAACTGAAAACGGCAACCAAGTTACTTATGACTTGCATGTAGCTCCAGGTGCTGCACAATCCGTATGGAATGTGAAATCCACTGGTAATACAACTGCTGATTCCGAAGCAACTGCTAAAACTATCACTGACGGTAAAACAGTTGAAATGGCAGCAGGCAAAAACTTGACTGTAAAACAAACTAGCAACGAAGACGGCGCTAAAGTTGAATACGCATTGTCCGACGACATTAAAGTTGGTAACGACGGTAAAGATGGCAAAGACGGCGTTGACGGCAAAATCGGCGTAAACGGTAAAGACGGCTCTGCTGTTGTAATCAATGGTAAAGATGGCTCCATCGGCCTCAATGGTAAAGATGGTAAAGACGGTCTTACTATCCGCGGTGCTAACGGTCAAGACGGCGTAAATGGTACAAACGGTACTAACGGTATCACTCGTATCGTATACGAAGATAAAACAACAACAAACACGAAGTGGCTACTACTGATGACGGCATGAAATATGCTGGCGATGATGCACAAGGTGCAGACAAATCTAAAGTAATCGCTAAGAAATTGAACCAAACATTGGATATCGTTGGTGGTGCTGATACAACTAAATTGACTGACAACAACATCGGCGTGAACAACGTAGATGGCAAATTGAAAGTTCAATTGGCTCAAAACATCAACTTGACTCCAGCAGGTTCCTTGACTATTGGCGATACAATGATCAACAATGGTGGCTTAACTATCACTGGTGGTCCATCCGTTACTAAAACTGGTATCAACGCTGGTAACTTAAACATTACTAATGTGAAAGCAGGCGTAAACGATACTGATGCAGTTAACGTAAAACAATTGAAAGATGCTCGTACAGTAGTTACATCTAACGATAAATCCGTAACAGTTAACAAAACTGAAAACGGCAACCAAGTTACTTATGACTTGCATGTAGCTCCAGGTGCTGCACAATCCGTATGGAATGTGAAATCCACTGGTAATACAACTGCTGACTCGAAGCAGCTGCAAAACTATCACTGATGGTAAAACAGTTGAAATGGCAGCAGGTAAAAACTTGACTGTAAAACAAACTAGCAACGAAGACGGCGCTAAAGTTGAATACGGTTTAGCTGGTGACTTGACTAACATCAAAACTATTAAAAACGAAGGTCCTGCTACTTTCACAATCGGCGGCAACGAATTCAAATTCGATGGCGGCAATGTGAACATGGGTGATAACAACATCACTAACCTTAAATCTGGCGGCGATGTGATCAATAACGCTGCTAACATTGGCGATGTTAAACGTATCTCCAAAGCTAACGACATTCATGTCAAAGACAAAACATATACAGTGAACGCTGATAAAACAGTTACATTGGAATATGTTGATGGCAATGATAATACAGTGAACAAAACAGCTAAGATCGACTTGAGCAACTTGCCTACAGGCGATAAAGCTGCTGTTGAAAGCGTAGTTAAAAATCTGCTGCTGCAGGCGACACTAACATCGCTGACATCACTGTAGCTGACGGCAAACAAACTGGTGATGCAAATGCTAAATACGAAGTAAATGTTTCCCGTAATGCTGTTAAAGATGCAGCTCGTGAAGCAGTGACTGTAAATACTACGAACACTACTAACAATCCAATCACTGTTACACCTGTTAAAGATGAAACAAACCATAACACAACTTATACAGTAACATTTGATGGCGATAAAGCTGCTAAACAAATTCCTTTGACATACAAAGCGAATGGCTCTAACGACCAAAAGTTACATTAGATAAAGGTTTGAACTTCACTAATGGTTCCAACACAACAGCTTCCGTAGCTGCTGATGGCGTAGTTAAATACGATCTTAACAACAACGTAAACTTGACTCCATCTGGTTCCTTAACTATTGGTGATACTGTTGTTAATAACGGTGGCTTAACTATTTCCGGTGGCCCATCTGTTCTTAAAACTGGTATTAATGCTGGTAACTTGAATATCACTAACGTAAAAGCTGGCGTAAACGATACTGATGCAGTTAACGTTAAACAGTTGAAAGATTCTCGTACAGTAGTAACTTCCAACGATAATTCCGTAACAGTTAACAAAACTGAAAACGGCAACCAAGTTACTTACGACTTGCATGTAGCTCCAGGTGCTGCACAATCCGTATGGAATGTGAAATCCACTGGTAATACAACTGCTGATTCTGAAACTACTGCAAAACTATCACTGATGGTAAAACAGTTGAAATGGCAGCAGGTAAAAACTTGACTGTTAAACAAACTAGCAACAACGACGGCGCTAAAGTTGAATTCGACTTGGCTAACGATATCAAGATTGGTAACGATGGCAAAGACGGTAAAGATGGCGTTGACGGTAAAATCGGCGTAAACGGTAAAGACGGCTCCGCTGTTGTAATCAATGGTAAAGACGGCTCCATCGGCCTCAATGGTAAAGATGGTAAAGACGGTCTTACTATCCGTGGCGCTAATGGTCAAGACGGCGTAAATGGTACAAACGGTACTAACGGTATCACTCGTATCGTATACGAAGACAAAACAACAACAAACACGAAGTGGCTACTACTGATGACGGCTTGAAATTCACTGGTAATAACACTGATGTTGTAAACAAAAATAAATTGAATAGCCTTGTTAAAGTTCAAGGTGAAGGCGTAGATAAAACAACTTCTGCATCCTTCAAGAGCGCTTCTGGTAACATCAACGTAAAGCTGATGGTACTGATACTCTCGAAGTTCAATTGAACAAAGATTTGAAAACATCACTTCCATTAAGAATGATGGCCCTGCAACTATGACAATTGGCGGCAACGAATTCAAATTCGATGGCGGCAATGTGAACATGGGTGGCAACAACATCACTAACCTTAAATCTGGCGGCGATGTAATCGATAACGCAGCTAACATTGGCGACGTAAAACGTATTTCTAAAGCTAACGACTTACACATTGCACCAACTAAATCTGATCGTGCAGGTGAAGCTACTACATCTTACTCCTATGATGCAGCAGACAAATCCGTTACATTGAAATACAACGATGGCAATGGTGCTAACCAAGCTGGTACAATCGCGAAAATCGACTTGTCTGGTTTGGCAGATCAAATCAAAGACGGCTACTCCTTCTCCACAGATGCGAAAGGTAATGTAGTTGGTAACCACGCTGTAACAGCAGTAGGCAACGGTAAAACTGTATCCTACGCAGCAGGCGATAATTTGACAATTACTCAAAAATCGATAATGCAACTGGTGAACAAACTTATACATATGCATTGTCTAATGACATCAAAGTTGGTAACGACGGTAAAGATGGCAAAGACGGTGTTGATGGTAAAATCGGCGTAAACGGTAAAGATGGTTCCGCTGTTGTAATCAACGGTAAAGATGGTTCCATCGGCCTTAATGGTAAAGACGGCAAAGACGGTCTTACTATTAAAGGTGCTAACGGTCAAGATGGCGTTGACGGTAAAACGGCAAAGACGGCATGACTCGTATCGTATACGAAGATAAAAACAACAACAAACACGAAGTGGCTACTACTGATGACGGCATGAAATATGCTGGCGATGATGCACAAGGTGCAGATAAATCTAAAGTAATCGCTAAGAAATTGAACCAAACATTGGATATCACTGGCGGTGCGGACAGCACTAAATTGACTGACAACAACATTGGCGTGAACAACGTAGATGGCAAATTGAAAGTTCAATTGTCCAAAGAAGTTAACTTGACTCCATCCGGTTCCTTAACAATTGGCGATACTAAGATCACTGACGGTGGTTTAGTAATCAACAATGGTCCATCCATTACTAAAGGTGGCATCAATGCTGGTAACTTAAACATCACTAACGTGAAAGCTGGCGTAAATGACACTGACGCAGTTAATGTAAAACAATTGAAATCCGCTAAGACAGAAGTTAAAGCTGGTGACAACGTAACAGTTGATAAAACAATTGGTGCTGATGGTCAAAACATTTACACAGTAAATGCAAAAGCAACTAACCTTGGCGATGCTGAACTTAACTACACAGCTAACGGCGGTGCTAAACAAAAAGTTAAATTGTCCGAAGGCTTGAACTTCGTTGACGGTAACTACACTAAAGCTTCCGTTGATGCAAACGGTGTTGTTAAATACGACGTAACACTTGGTAAAGTGAAAGACGGCGTTGACGGCAAACCAGGCGTAGATGGTGAAAATGGTATCGCAACAGTTAAAACTGTAGTAGATACAATCAATAACTCCGGTTGGAAAGGTGACGTTACTGGTAACACAGTAGGCGATCACAGTGCAACAATCGTAAAACCTGGCACAACTGTAAACTTCGGTGCAGGTAAAAACTTAACTGTTGAACAAATCGTTGATAAAGTAACTGGCGACCACACTTACAACTATGCATTGTCCGACGATATCAAAGTTGGTAATGACGGTAAAGACGGTAAACCAGGTGTTGACGGTAAGATCGGTGTAAACGGTAAAGACGGTTCTGCTGTTGTAATCAACGGTAAAGACGGCTCTATCGGCTTGAATGGTAAAGACGGTAAAGATGGTCTTACTTTCAAAGGTGCTAACGGTCAAGACGGCGTAGACGGTAAAAACGGTACTAACGGTATGACTCGTATCGTTTACGAAGATAGCAACAACAATAAACACGAAGTTGCTACTACTGATGACGGCTTGAAATTCACTGGTAACAACGAAAGCGTTGTAAACAAAAATAAACTTAACTCCACAGTTAAAGTTAAAGGTGAAGGCGTTACTGAAGAGCAAGAAAAAACATTTGAATCTGCTGCAGGTAACATCGCTGTAACTGCTGATGGTAACGATACTTTGAACATTCGCTTGAATAAAAACATCAAAGGCATCGATAGCATCCAAACTAAGGAAATCCACTTAGGCACACCTGATAATTACACAACAATTAAGAAAGATGGGGACCGCATTAAATACGGCGACAAAACATTCGCTAACACTGACGATATCTGGACAATCCAAGCTAATGGCACAGATGTTCCAGCTAACGGCGGTAAAGTAAATGTTAAAGGTGCTGACGGTATCACAGTATCCAAATCTGCTAATGGCGAAATGACAATTAGCGGTTCTGGCCTTGGTACAATGAACAGCTTCAACGTTAAATCTTCTGGTAATACTACTGCTGATTCTGAAACAGTAGCTAAGAAAATTACTGATGGTAAAACTGTTGAATTCTCCGGCGGTAAAAACCTCACTGTAAAACAAACTAGCGACGAAAACGGTGCTAAAGTAGAATATGCATTGAGCAACAATGTAGATCTTACTAATAAAGGTTCCGTAACAATTGGCGATACTAAGATCACTGATGGTGGCTTGGTAATCAACAACGGCCCATCCGTAACTAAAGACGGCATCAATGCTGGTAATAAACAAATTACTAACGTTGAAGACGGTGTAAACGATACTGATGCGGTTAACGTACGTCAATTGAAAGCAGCTAAAACTAACCTTGTTGACGGTCAAAACACTAAAGTGACTGGCGACGGTTCTAAAGCTAACCCTTATAAAGTTAATGTTGAAGGCGATTTGAACAAAATCACTTCCATCACTAACAACGAAGGCGATGGTAAATTAGAATTCAAAGGTGACCAAGTAGTTAACGTAGCTGGCGACAACACAATCAAGCTTGATGGTAAAACTGGTGATATCACTGGCTTAACTAACAAAACTCTTGATTCCGCTGACTTCGCAACTAAAGGTCGTGCCGCAACTGAAGAACAATTGAAACTTGTTCAACAAGAAGCAGCTAAAAAATCTACTGAAAAAGTACAAGCTAAAGCTGATGCTAATAACATCGCTAAAGTAGCTCCTAAAGCTGGCGATACATTCGGTGCAGCTGGTGCAACATACGAAGTATCTGTAGATAAAAATGACGTTAAAGATGCAGCTCGTGAAGCAGTTACTGTATCTGGTGACAACAAAGCGATTACTGTAGACGTTCAACCAAATGCTACTAACCATACAACTAACTACCAAGTTAACTTCAATGGTAAAGAAGCAGCTAAGCAAATTCCATTGACTTATAAAGAAAATGGTGGCAACGCTAGAACAGTAATGTTATCTGACGGTTTAGACTTCTCTAATGGTGTAAATACTACTGCTCACACTGATGCAAACGGTAAAGTATCCTTCGACGTAAAAGGTGACCTCACTAACATCACTTCCATTTCCAATAACTCCAATGGTCCTAAAGTATCCTTCGGTGGCGATACTGTAAATATCACTGGTGGCAACCTCAACATGGGTGGCAACAAAATTACTAATGTTCAACGTGGCACTAATGATACTGATGCAGTAAACGTTAAACAGTTGAAAGACTCCCGTACTACATTGACATCTGATGACCAATCCGTAGTATTGAAGAAAACTGAATCTGCTGATGGCGGCTTAAACTATGACCTTTCCGTAAAAGGCGCAGTTGACCCTCGCGTTGATCAATTGAACGAAGAAATCGGCCGTAGGTGCTCAAGGTGCAGCATTGTCCGCATTGAAACCTATGCAATACGATCCATTGGAACCAACTCAAATCATGGCTGGTTATGGTAACTACCGTGGTAACTCCGCGATTGCAGTGGGCGTAGCTCATTACAAAAACGAATCCACAATGTTCCATGGTGGCTTGTCCTGGGCTGGCGGTTCTAGCCACATGATGGCGAATGCTGGTGTAACTTGGAAAGTTGGTAACAGAGATGCTGAAGCAGCTGTAGCAGATCGCTACCGCAAAGGCCCTATCAGCTCTGCATACGCAGTACAAACTGAAATGGCAGCAATGAAAGCTCAAAATGCCGGATTAAAAGGTGAAGTATCCGACTTGAAATATGAAAACGAACAAATTAAAGCTCAAAACGCTGGTCTACAAAGTGAAGTAGAAGTATTGAAAGCTCAAATGGCTGCAATGATGGCGAAAATGGGTATGTAATTTAGTTAGCAAATGGATACAACTGGTACGGGGAGCCCTGAACCAGCACATTAATTCGACTATGAAAAGAGGAATAGATATGAAAAAATCTACAATGCTTGCTTTCACAGCAGCACTTTTATTGAGCGCAGCATCCATCACTGGTCACGCAGCAAGTGCTCCAACATATGATGACAACTTGATCTTACCTAACCCTGCATCTGCACCTGGTTTGAGCAATGTTGTATTGGTACCTGTGGCTAGCCCACAAGTAGTACAATCTCTTCATGATTACGTGAAAGCATGGGAAAATGCTGAACAAAAAATCGCGTTAGCAAAAGCTAAACGCGACAATCATGAACAATTGACTAAAGCTGATAAAAAATGGTTGCATTCTAAAGATAAACATAACTATGCTGATTACTTCCGTACACATTCTTTAGGTCGTGTACATGGCTTTGAAACAGCTTTAAATTGGAACGGTGAAAACCGCAACAAAAACGAATACGAATACTTTGAAACACCTAAATACAATGAAAAAGATGGCTTCGTAAATAGCTATGGTTACAACGTATTGCGTGGCATGGTAGATCGTGTTAACGAAGTTGTACAAAAGCAAAAACAAGTAGGCGGTCCTATGACTGACGACGAAGCACAAGCATTAGAAGATGCAATCTTGGATATCCTTGCTCAAGAGCAAGAACATGTATCTAACGAAGAACTTCGTCACTACATGAACGAAACAATTTGGTTCGCTGCTAAAGAAACAGTTAAAAACAAAGCAAGCGAAGAACCAACTGCTGCTGATGAGCACGTAGTTGACCTTCGCAAAGCTATCAACGAACCAATGGGTAGCAATGACTACAACAAAGTTGATTTGCGCAGTGCAATTCAACAATAAACAATATCTATAGTAATGTAGGTATTGTAGCCTTTTCTTCTCTCGTTAAAAGGCTTAGTTGATCTCTAATACATACTGATGATATATGATGTATCCCTTACATACACATATATCTAAAATGACACATTGGCCCTTATATTGAGTTTATGAGGGCCCTATACCCTGGACCCCCGACTAGGGAACACAAATCCTTATTAAACAACGCCATCCGGTTGGATGGCGTTGTTTTTTATTTTTATAATAACTAAAAAAAAGAATATAGTAGCTTTATATAATATATATACTATATAAAGGTAAAATAAGAGGAATATGATACGTGATAAGGGTAATATAATATGAGATAAGGATAATTTAATACGTGGAAATAAATATCCATATTGATGAGGGTATAGACCAGGTACTAAAACAAGACTTATAAATGCCTAAAATAGTAAACTAACGATATATTAATCCAATTGCATAGTATTAGTATATTTATATAATTAATAAATACAATATATAGTATGATAAGTAAAGGAATATACCATATAAAGAGATATAGAAAAAAGTTTGTAAAATTTTAAAATTAGGGGTTGCGCCCCTCGGTTCTTTGTACTATAATAGCTATACAGTCGTTCGAAGCGACTGTTTATTAGTTAGCAAACACTAGATAAAATCTATGTTTGTTGATAATCGTTTTAGAATAAAAGTGTAATTCCTGGTTAAAACAGAAATTACAAAAATCTAAAAAAGATTATAAAAAGGTGTTGACATGAAAGTGACAACATGTTATTATAATCTAGTCGCCAGTTGGTGAAACACTTCGAAAGAAAGTGCTTCGAAGCTAGATGAAATCTAGTTTAACTGGTACAGATCTTTGAAAACTGAACAATGATAGGTAATCAATCATATGATTGAACATATGCCAGAGTGCGGGTTTTGACAATGTCAAAACCAACCATAATTCAAAGTTACTTAAATGTAACGACAACAAATAATGAGCTATTCAAATAGCTTCAAGATATCTTGGAGAGTTTGATCCTGGCTCAGGACGAACGCTGGCGGCGTGCTTAACACATGCAAGTCGAACGAAGAGCGATGGAAGCTTGCTTCTATCAATCTTAGTGGCGAACGGGTGAGTAACGCGTAATCAACCTGCCCTTCAGAGGGGGACAACAGTTGGAAACGACTGCTAATACCGCATACGATCTAACCTCGGCATCGAGGATAGATGAAAGGTGGCCTCTATTTATAAGCTATCACTGAAGGAGGGGATTGCGTCTGATTAGCTAGTTGGAGGGGTAACGGCCCACCAAGGCGATGATCAGTAGCCGGTCTGAGAGGATGAACGGCCACATTGGGACTGAGACACGGCCCAGACTCCTACGGAGGCAGCAGTGGGGAATCTTCCGCAATGGACGAAAGTCTGACGGAGCAACGCCGCGTGAGTGATGACGGCCTTCGGGTTGTAAAGCTCTGTTAATCGGGACGAAAGGCCTTCTTGCGAATAGTTAGAAGGATTGACGGTACCGGAATAGAAAGCCACGGCTAACTACGTGCCAGCAGCCGCGGTAATACGTAGGTGGCAAGCGTTGTCCGGAATTATTGGGCGTAAAGCGCGCGCAGGCGGATTGGTCAGTCTGTCTTAAAAGTTCGGGGCTTAACCCCGTGATGGGATGGAAACTGCCAATCTAGAGTATCGGAGAGGAAAGTGGAATTCCTAGTGTAGCGGTGAAATGCGTAGATATTAGGAAGAACACCAGTGGCGAAGGCGACTTTCTGGACGAAAACTGACGCTGAGGCGCGAAAGCCAGGGGAGCGAACGGGATTAGATACCCCGGTAGTCCTGGCCGTAAACGATGGGTACTAGGTGTAGGAGGTATCGACCCCTTCTGTGCCGGAGTTAACGCAATAAGTACCCCGCCTGGGGAGTACGACCGCAAGGTTGAAACTCAAAGGAATTGACGGGGGCCCGCACAAGCGGTGGAGTATGTGGTTTAATTCGACGCAACGCGAAGAACCTTACCAGGTCTTGACATTGATGGACAGAACTAGAGATAGTTCCTCTTCTTCGGAAGCCAGAAAACAGGTGGTGCACGGTTGTCGTCAGCTCGTGTCGTGAGATGTTGGGTTAAGTCCCGCAACGAGCGCAACCACCTATCTTATGTTGCCAGCACTTCGGGTGGGAACTCATGAGAGACTGCCGCAGACAATGCGGAGGAAGGCGGGATGACGTCAAATCATCATGCCCCTTATGACCTGGGCTACACGTACTACAATGGGAGTTAATAGACGGAAGCAATACCGCGAGGTGGAGCAAACCCGAGAAACACTCTCTCAGTTCGGATCGTAGGCTGCAACTCGCCTACGTGAAGTCGGAATCGCTAGTAATCGCAGGTCAGCATACTGCGGTGAATACGTTCCCGGGCCTTGTACACACCGCCCGTCACACCACGAAAGTCGGAAGTGCCCAAAGCCGGTGGGGTAACCTTCGGGAGCCAGCCGTCTAAGGTAAAGTCGATGATTGGGGTGAAGTCGTAACAAGGTAGCCGTATCGGAAGGTGCGGCTGGATCACCTCCTTTCTAGGGAGACATACACCAGGCCAAGAGCTTGGATGTCACTTAGGTCGACACTTTGGCCAGTAAGTAGACGTAGCATATGCGCTAGCTGTACTTACAACCTAACATTGTTCGGTTTTGAGAGATCTGTAAAGACTCTCAAACATAAATGAATATATCGCAAGATGTAGTCAGTTATTGTTCTTTGAAAACTGCATAGAAGATAATTATATATATTTGTAAGGTCATCTCTTAGAATTTCTAAGTAGGTTGACCCGAGCACATAGGAAATAATTCTCTGACTTAATGGTGACGTACATGTAAAATGTACGGCTACAAAATAAACGACAATGTATCTAATGCATGTCAATGAAATCTCAAATCAATAGATTTTGATGATTATCAAGGAATACCAATGAAGCGAAGTCGCCGCGTATTTGTATACGCAAGACAAGCTGAATGCAGTATGACGAAGATAAGTGCAAAATATATTAGATTTTAAGTAAAGATTTTAAGGGCGTACGGTGGATGCCTTGGCGATATCAGCCGAAGAAGGACGCGGTAAGCTGCGATAAGCTACGGAGAGATGCAAGCAATCTTTGACCCGTAGATTTCCGAATGGGGGAACCCGGCAGTGGTTATGCACTGTCACCCATACCTTTGAGTATGAGGAGGGCACCTGGGGAACTGAAACATCTAATTACCCAGAGGAAAAGTAATCAAACGAGATTTTCTT